>Ga0256406_1001020_pt1 | contig 46862 bp, 38 predicted proteins | sample RumenRJG_03DNA_FD_185986 | JGI IMG/M metagenome (GOLD analysis project Ga0256406, IMG submission 185986) | Bovine rumen microbial communities from Lethbridge, Alberta, Canada - RJG_03 | ecosystem: Host-associated > Mammals > Digestive system > Stomach > Rumen | place: Canada: Alberta | collected... | reverse complement strand
TCAGAAGAGAGAATGGGGACTGAAGAAACTTGGCATTGATAAAGATAGAGCCAGACAAACGGCATACATGGGAGACCGCTATCAATTCATATGTCTCAAGTTATGTGTCAGAGATGCAATAAGTAAGGAGATACTAATCAAAAGGGGTCTGGTCGACCCCTTAGATTACTATCTCCAACAGAAAGACAAAGTTTCTAGTACGGAGAGAACCGCCCAGTGCCGAACGGCATGCTAGGTGGTGTGAGAGGGACTTAATTGTTACCTACTCGATTCTCCACTAACGGAGGAAATCCTCCGTCCGTAAATTCTGTTCACCGCCGGGGGATATCCTTCTCTTCTCCACGTGGATAATCTTAAAAAGGACCGAGCGCTCGGGATTTTTATCCAAGTGGACAAGTAAAAAAAGGCGGATAAGTCTCCACCGGAATTCCCCACCGGGGCTGTCAAGAAGTTTTTGAGGAATATTTATCCACCGCCCAATTCTGTGGATAACTCCAAAAAGCCCGATGGATACGGACATTAGGAGGGTTGTAATGGTGGATAACTCCGCCTTTGAAGAAGAACTTATCCCCCGTCCGGGGAAGAGGCGCCGAACCGGGTTATAATTTTTGCGCGGAAAGGTGGGGAGAAAATATGTCGTCTCAGGGGGAACAGATATCCAAGATCTGGAATGCGGTCAAAGAAGAACTGAAGAGAAACAATTCCCAGGATATCAATTTTTATAACAGCATCATCGTCCCGACGGCGCTGTACTCGCTGGAAAACGGGGAAGCGATGGTCGCTACGGACACCATGGTGGCCAAAAGGGTGCTTTCGGCATCCGTCAAATGGAAAGAGGAAATCGAGAACGCCTTGAAGAGGGTGACCCAGACTTCCTACCGGGTGAATTTCGTCAGCCAGGAAGAACTGAAGAAAAAGAGAATCGAGAGCGAGAAGAGCGGGGAGAACAAGGACCGGAAGTATTTCCAGAATTCCTTCTTGAAGCCGGAATACACGTTCGACAATTTCGTCGTCGGGAATTCGAACCGCGAGGCGTCCCAGGCGGCGCTATTCGTCGCGGCGCACCAGGGTCAATTGAATCCTCTCTTCATTTATTCGAAGTCGGGTTTAGGAAAGACGCACCTTCTGCACGCGATTGGGAACTACGTGAGGAACGCGAATCCGCAGATGCACGTCCTGTACATCACTTCCTCGGATTTCATCGAGGAATTCGTCGGATTCGTCCTGGGGAACCACGAAGAAGGGGAACTGATGAATTTCTTCCGCGGCGTGGATTATCTTTTGATCGACGATGTGCAGTTCCTCGCCGGCAAGGAAGCGACCTGCCAGATGTTCTTCAACGTGTTCAACATCATGGTCGGACAGGGGAAGCAGATCGTCATCACGGCCGACCGCGCCCCACAGGAATTAAAAGGGCTCGAGGACCGCTTGGTCTCGCGCTTCTCGCAGGGATTGAGCGTTTCGATCGATCCGCCGGAAAAGAAGACGCTGATCGAGATCCTCAAGGCGAAGATCAAGGGCGTCGGATACGACGCGTCGCTCTTCGACGAGGACGCCCTCGAATACATCGCTTCCCACAATTCCCAGAACGTGCGCGTGCTCGAAGGGGCTTTGAACCGCATCCTGTTCTTCAACATCCGTCCTAAAGACACCGACCGGATCACGCTCGACCTCGTCAAGGAAGCCTTCGAAAAGGATTCCAAGCACAAGAGGAAGCCCGGGGAACTGACGCCAGACGTCATCGTGCACGAGGTCGCCTCCTACTACAACCTGACCGACCAGCAGCTCCTCTCGCGGATCCGCACGTCCCAGATCGCCCTGGCCCGCGCCATCGCGATGTATCTCACCAGGAAGCTTTTGTCCCTCTCCTACGGGCAGATTGGCAAGGCTTTCGGCGGCAAGGACCACTCGACGGTCATGACGGCCTGCACGAAGATTGAAAACCTCGCTAAGAGCGACGAACTGACGCGGAGCGCCTTGGCCAAACTCGAGAAAAACCTGAAGGAATGAGGAAGCGATGACCGCTTCCTTTTTTCGTCCTTCCTAAGGCGGTGGATTTTCTCTTCCCCACGGTGGAAAATTCCCGATAAATCCCCCGTCTATCCACCATTAGAAATCTTGATTCGAAAGCGCCGAAAATGCCCCTATATAACTAGTATTTCTGCTATAATAATAAAGGTAAAAACCGAGGGCGGAAACGACTTATCCGCCGTATCCCCCGCCCTTATTATTGTGATTAGTTTTCAGAAAGGACTTAACACATTATGAAACTCACGATCAGACGCGCCCCGTTCCAGAAAATCCTCGAACAGGTCTTTGAGGCGATTCCGGCACAGACTTCCGAACCGGCCTACAAAAATTTCCTGCTCGACGTCAGCGACGCCGGCATCACGGTCCTCGGCTCGGGAGGAGACCTCTCGATTCAAGGTGTCATCTCCGTCGGGGACAAGGACAACCCGATCATCAATTCGGAAGCCGGACGCGTTCAGGTCCCGGCGAAACTCCTGCTCGACATCGTCAAGAACCTGCGTTCGGACATCGTGATTCTCCAGATGGTCGACTCGAACGTGCTCTACGTTTCCGACGAGCAGTCGCAGTACCAGCTGAACGTCATGAAGCCCGAGGAATACCCGGACATCGATATCACGTCCGACTCCAAGGAGAACGTGACGATTCCGATGAAGGAATTCGTCAGCCTCTACGGCGCGACCGCGTTCGCTGCGGCAACCAAGGGCCCGCGCGAACTCTTCATGGGCGTCAACATCTCGATTCTCGATGGCCGTCTGACCTTCGTCACGACCGATTCGTTCCGTCTCGCGCGCAAGTATGTCGCTATCGACGGCGAGCACCACGTCTCCATCACGGTTCCGACCAAGGCCCTGACGGTCGTGACCCACATGGCCGAGAACGAATTCGTGACGCTTTACGTCGATCCGACCAAGGCGTTATTCAAGATCGGGAACATGACGGTCGTCTCGAAGCTCTACAACGGGGAATTCCCGAACGTGGACCGCATCATCCCGACGGAAATCCATTACACCCTCACGGTTGACGCGAGGGAACTCGTTTCGGCCATCGGCCGTATGAAGATCGTGGCCGACAGCTCCTCCAACAAGCCGACGAAGATCCTGGTCAACGCCGCGCCGGACAAGGTCGAGATTTCGACCCGCAACGCGACGGTCGGTTCTTCCAAGGAAGTCCTGACCGGGGCGGTGTTCGAAGGAGACCGCTTCTCGATCCTCTTCAACGGCGACTATGTCTGCGACGCGGTGAAGGCCCTCAATTCGGAGAAGGTCACCCTCGCTTTCTGCGGCGACAACCGCGCGTTCCTCGTGAAGTCGGACGACGAGTCCGTGACGCAGGTCATCACGCCGATGCGTTCGTACGATTAAGGCTGAAATACGTTCAACGGGCGTTCCGGAGCTCCGGAACGCTTTTTTGTTGGCTTCTGAGTCAAAAAACCTTCACAATTGCGCGTGCGCGTGGATGAATTATATTTTAATTTATATATAATTTTTATGTAGGACGTCTTAGGAGGCTTTTTCTTATGGCTCTTGAAGTTAAAATCCACACCGAATACATCACGCTCGGACAGCTTTTGAAGCTGACGAGGATCATCTCGACCGGCGGCGAGGAGAAGGCGTTCGTCCTCTCCCACGACATCACGGTCAACGGCGTGAAGGAGAACCGCCGCGGACGCAAGCTGCGCGCCGGGGACAAGCTCGTGATCGACGGAAAAGAAATCGAGGTATGCGCTTAGTCCGGCTGTCGCTCAAGGATTTCCGCTCGTACGGACTCCTGCACCAGAACTTCGAGCCGGGAATCAATTACCTGATCGGCGAGAACGCCGCGGGGAAGACCAACCTCATCGAAGCGATCTACTACCTGACGCTCGGGCGTTCGTTCAAGAAGGCGAGCGATCAGGAGCTGATTAGGCTCGGCTGCAAGGAAGCGCAGGTCTACCTGACGTACAAGACGTCCGACTCAATCGAGCATTCGCTCGAGGCGAGGATCGGACCGGCCGCGAAGACGATCCTGCTCGATAACGAGAGGGTTCCTTCCGTCCAGAAGATCCTGGGAAAGCTCCTGTGCGTCGTGTATTCTCCCCAGTCAGTGTCGCTGTTCCGCGACTCACCGGCCGAGAGGAGAAGGGTGATCGACCAGACGCTGTCGCTGCTTTCTCCCGCCTACCTCTACGCTCTGACCCGTCAGAAGAAGCTTCTGAAGGAGCGGAACGCGGCGCTGGCGAACGGGTACGACGAAGACGTCGTCAGGACGCTTACCAACGAACTCGTGAACGTCTCGTACCGGATCGCGTTCGACCGCAGAGGGCTCGTCAAGAAGCTCTCGGACGCGATCGGGGCGGTGTTCTCGGAACTGTTCCTCAAGGAGAGTTCCCTGAAGCTGGCGTACGTCACGGACGTGCCGGAAGCGTCGACACAGGAAGAATTCATGAAAGCGTACCTCGCCAAGCTCGAACGCATGAAGTCCGAGGAGAGGATGAGGAAGACGACCCTGATGGGGGTGCAGAAGGACGACATGATCGCCTATCTGGACCATAAGGAGGTCTACGCCTACGCTTCGCAGGGACAGAACCGCCTCGTGTCGCTGGCCTTGAGCCTAACGATCGGGGACCTCTACGCGGAGCATTTCCGGGAAGAACCGATCTTCCTACTGGACGACGTTCTGAGCGATCTGGACCAGAAACGGATGGAGGCGCTATTCGCCTACCTGAAGAAGAAGGACATCCAGGCGTTCATCACTTCGACGCTGGTGCCGCTCGACCGGGAGGGAATCAGCATTTACGAAATCAAGGACAATCAACTCGAAAGGAGATAAAAGATGGCTGAAGAGGAAGAAAAGAGAAAAGAAGAGGTCTCTGTTTCCGATGCGGGAACGGAAGCCGAACCGATTCCGGAAGAGAAGGCGGAAGATTTCTCGTCCGAGGAGGTTTCGTTCAAGAAGATCGACGTCCAGAACGTCCTCGAGGAGAACAAGGGCGACGCGGCGTATAACGCGAGCGACATCCAGGTCCTGCCGGGTCTGAAGGCGGTCCGGGAACGTCCGGGCATGTACATCGGAACGACTTCGGCCAGAGGTCTGCACCATCTGATCCGCGAAATCGTCGACAACGCCGTCGACGAGGCTCTGGCGGGCTACTGCACGGAGATCCAGATCACTCTCGAGAAGGACGGCTCCTGCACGGTGCGGGATAACGGGCGCGGCATCCCGACGGACATCGTCAAGGATACGGGCCTTTCGGGCGTCGAGACGGTCTACACCATCCTGCACGCCGGCGGCAAGTTCGAAGGTTCGAACGGCTACAAGGTCTCCGGCGGTCTGCACGGTGTCGGTGCGACGGTCGTCAACGCCCTGTCCACGCAGGTGACGGTCACGGTCCATAAGAACGGGCGCATCAAGAGGATCCAGTTCGTCCACGGCGGCAACACGGTCGCTCCGGGACTGGTCGATTTGGGCCCGTGCGAGGACCACGGGACGATGGTCAACTTCACGCCGGATCCGGCGGTCTTCAAGGAAACGGTCACGTTCGACCTTTCGGTCGTGCGCGAGTACGTGCGCCAGTCGGCGTATCTGAACCGCGGACTGAAGTTTGTCCTGAAAGACGTGCGCAACGAGGAAAACCCGGTCACCGAGACGTATTTTTATAAAGGCGGCATCGCCGAGTACACTTCGTTCCTCAATTCCGGCAAGACGGTTTTGATTCCGGAGCCGGTCTATTTCGAAGGCGAGTCGGAGGACCACGTCATCGTCGAGGCGGCGTTCCAGCCGACGAAGTCGTCTTTATTCAACTGCAAGTCGTTCTGCAACAACATCCGCACCGCGGGCGGCGGCATGCACGAGGACGGGTTCCGTCTGGCGTACGGCCGCGAGATGAACAAGTTCTTCAAGCTGAAGGGCTGGCTCAAGGCGACGGACGAAAATTTCACGTACGACGACTTGACGCAGGGCCTGACGGTCGTCATTTCCGTCAAGCATCCGGATCCGCAGTACGAGGGACAGGTCAAGGACAAGCTCGGGAACGTGGAGGTCCGCAAGGACGCTTCCTCGATCATCGGGGACCAGCTGGCCGAATGGCTGCTGGAGCACCCGAAGGAAGGGAGAATCTTCTTCGACCGGGCGGAACTGGCGTATAAGGGCCGCAAGGCGGCCGAACGCGCGCGCAACGCGGTCCTCGGGAAGAGGTCGATGGGGGCGGCCATGCCGGACAAGCTCGCGGACTGCATTTCCAAGGATCCGATGCAGAGGGAACTCTTCATCGTCGAGGGAAACTCCGCCGGCGGCTCGGCCAAGAACGGAAGAGATGCCTATACGCAGGCGATTCTGCCGCTCAGAGGCAAGATTCTGAACATCGAGAAGGCGACGGCCCAGCGCATCGAGAAGAACGCGGAAATCGCGACGATGATTCAGGCCATCGGGGCCGGATACGGCGAGAGCTTCGATATCAGCAAGATCCGTTACAACAAGGTCATCATCATGACCGATGCCGATGTCGACGGTTCGCACATCCGCATCCTGCTTTTGACGTTCTTCTACCGCTTCATGAAGCCGCTCGTCGAGCAGGGGCACGTCTATATCGCGCAGCCTCCGCTTTATAAGCTGACCTACCAGTCTCACGATTATTATTGCTTCAAGGAAGAGGAGCTCCCGCTGCTGAAACAGCATCTGCCGGCGAACGCCCGCTTCGCCTTGCAGCGTTACAAGGGACTCGGCGAAATGGACGCGACGCAGCTGGCGGAGACGACCATGGACAAATCCAAACGCAAGATGTGGAGAGTGAAGGTCGAAGACGCCGAAGCGGCGGATAACGCTTTGACCGACCTGATGGGCGAGAACGTCATTCCGAGAAAAGACTACATCACGACCAACGCGAAGTTCGTCAAGAACCTCGATATCAATTAATGCTCAGGAGGAATTAGAACATTATGGCTGAAGAAGAAAAGAACCCGAAGAATCCGGAAGAGATTCCTCAGGACGAAGAAAAGACCGGTACGGACGAAGTTTCTCCTGAAGAAGACGAGAATCTGACCGACGAACAGAAGGCGAACAAGGCCGCGGGCATCACGGAGGAATCCGAGGAAGAGGCCCACGCGGAGAAAGGCGAAGGCATCAAGGATGTCCAGGAAGGCATCCAGGGCGGACTCGAGGACGTCGAGATGGGACCGGTGGTCCGCGACTCGTTCCTCGATTACGCGATGTCGGTCATCGTTTCGCGCGCTCTTCCGGAGGCGAGGGACGGATTCAAGCCGGTCCAGCGCCGTATCATCTACGCGATGGCGACCGCGGGGAACACCCCGGACAAGCCGTTCAAGAAGTCCGCGCGTATCGTCGGCGACGTCATGGGTAAATATCACCCGCACGGCGACAGCGCCATCTATGGGGCCATGGCCCACCTGGCGCAGGATTTCGCGACGAGATATCCGCTGGTCGACGGACACGGGAACTACGGCAACCAGGACGGCGACGAACCGGCGGCCATGCGTTACACCGAGGCGCGTCTTTCGCGTCTGGGTCTCGAAATGGCCAAGGATATCGGTAAGGACACGGTCGATTTCGTGGACACCTACGACGGCGACGGGAAGGAACCGGTGTTTTTGCCGGCGAAGTTCCCGAACCTGATCGTCAACGGCGGCACGGGCATCGCGGTCGGTATGGCGACGAACATTCCGTCGCACAACCTTTCCGAGACAATCGACGCGTGCATCGCTCTTTTGAACAACCCGGATCTTGAGCCGGCGGACCTGATGGAATACATCAAGGGACCGGATTTCCCGGGCGGCGGCATCGTCATGGGACGTTCGGGCATCCGCAAGTACTTCGAGACGGGCGTCGGAACGGTGGTCGTCCGCGGCAAGTACGACCTGACTCAGGACAAGAACGGCAAGCAGATCATCACGTTCACGGAAATCCCGTATATGGTGAACAAGAAGGAACTGGCTAAGCACATCATGGATCTGTGCGACAACCACACAATCGAAGGCATCCAGGCCGTGAACGATTATTCATCGCAGGCGGCGGGCACGTGCTTCCAGATCGACCTGAAGAAGGGTGCGAACGCGGAAATCGTGCTGAACCATCTGTTCAAGTACACCGCGCTGCAGTCCAACTTCCCGGTCAACATGCTGGCGATCGACGACGGGCAGCCGCGCGTTTTGAACATGAAGCAGGCGCTGACGATTTTCAACAAGTTCCAGGAAGACATTGTCACGAGAAGGACGAGATACGACCTGAAGAAGGCTTCCGACCGCGTCCATATTCTGGAAGCCCTGAGGACGGTCCACGACAACATCGACGAAGTCGTGAAGATCATCCGCAACGCGGAGTCCCAGGAAGACGCGGCGCTGCATCTGACCGCGCGCTTCGGGTTCGACGACGTCCAGAACAAGGCGATTCTCGACATGCAGCTCAGAAGACTCACGGCCATCGAGGAGAACAAGATCCTCGCCGAGACGGAGCAGCTGAAGAAGGATATCGAGCGTTACCGCCTAATCCTCAGCGATTTCAGCGTCCTGAAGGAAGTCGTGATCTCCGAACTGACCGATACCAAGAAGAGATATGGGGACGCAAGAAGGACCGAAATCACGAACGCGATCTCCTCGACCGAGGACGAAGACCTCATCGAGGACGAGGAAATCCTCGTCATGATGACCGAGTCCGGATACATCAAGAGAATCGAACCGACGACGTTCCGCACGCAGAACCGCGGCGGCATCGGGGTCAAGGGCATGGAGACGAAGGAAGACGACATCGTCAAGATCATGATCCACGCCCGCACGAAGACGGACATCCTCTTCTTCACGGACAAGGGCAAGGTCTTCCGCGTCCGCGGATACCAGATTCCGGAAGGAACCAGGACGAGCAAAGGTCTTCCGGTCGTGAACCTTATCAAGCTCGACGAAGGGGAGAAGGTCCTCTCGATCATTTCGTGCAACAAGTACGACCGGGATTCGTATTTCTTCTTCGTGACGAAGAACGCGGTGGTCAAACGCACGCCGACCGCGGAATTCGAGAACATCAATTCGAACGGTAAGATTGCCATCTCCTTGCGCGAAGGGGACGAGCTCTTCACCGTGAAGATCACCAAGGGCGACACCTACATCTCCATCGGCTCGTCGTTGGGCAAGGTCTGCTCGTTCATCGAGACGGACGTCCGTCCGATGGGCCGCACGGCGGCCGGCGTGACCGGCATGAACCTCGACGGCGGCAAGGTCGTCGGCGTCTGCACCGGGGACGAAGGAAAGGAAATTCTGACGATTTCCGAAAACGGCTACGGCAAGAGATCGTCGGTCGAAGACTTCCGCGTCACGGCCAGAGGCTCGAAAGGCGTCCTGGCCCTGAAGGTCAGCGAGAAGTCCGGCGGACTCGCTTCTTTAAGCGCGGTCAAGGACGACGAGGACGTCGTCATCATCACCGACGCGGGCACGGTCATGAAGACCAGGGTCGCCGACATCCACGAGGCGAACCGCAACACGATTGGCGTGAAGATCATCACGCTGCGCGACAACGAGAGGATTTCTTCCGTCTGCCTCGAACCGGGCGAATCGGATTACGCTCCGACCGAGGAAGAGACTCCTGAAAACGAAGAGAAGGACGAAAGCAAGGTCATCGACTACGTCCGCTCCACCGGCGGGGACGACGGTTCCGGAGATGAGGAGTAACATTCCGAACATCAAGGTCCTTCTGTGCCTGAACGGACGGAACGACCCGTACAAGTTCCTGCACGACCGCCAGCTGACGCTGCTGCGGTACGCTTTGGAAGCGGTCGGAATCGATTATACGTTCGATCCGCGGGGCGATTACGACGTGGTGCATCTCTTGACCAGGGACCAGCTGAAGGCCTACCGGGGAGCGGAGAAGAACGTTAAGAACGTCCCGATTGTCCTGTCTTTATTCAATACGCCTTTAAAAAACCGGGGAAATCCGTCGGATCCCCTCCGTCCGTTCCTGAAGACGGTCGAGTCGAAGACCGCCTTCGGGAAGAAGGACGTCGCTTCGTTCGTGGTATCGCTAGAAAAATACCGTCAGATTCTGAACGCTTTAAACGTTCAGAACACCGAGCTCGTCTCGATCGGGGCGAAGGACTATGAGAAGGAGAATTACGGGGAGCAGGAACTGGGCGCGTTCCGTTCCTATTACCGTCTGAATCCGGAACAGAAGTTCTTCATCTCGTACGGCGAGGACAGCAAGAAGAGGGCGGAAGACTATATCCGCCTCGCCTTATCTGTCCCGGACGCGGATTTCTTCTATTTCGGGGAGAACGATCCGTCCTACTGCTCGTCGATGATGCTGAAGCTGTACGAGAAGAAGATCTACAATCTGCATTTCGCCGGCCCGATGCCGGAAGAACTGTACCATTCGGCCCTGTTCTCCGCGGAAGGGATGATTCTGCTCGATCCGTTCCATACGGAAGTGTCGATGGTGATCGAGGCGATGAAGGCGAATCTGCCGGTGTTTTCCGTAAGAAACGAATTCTTAAAGGAAATCTTCGTGGAAGGGAAGAACGTTTTGGTCTATCCATCCGCTCTGGAACTTTCTAAGGGCGTGCTCGATTACGGACAGTCCACCAAGGGACTCTGTCCGAAAGAGACCGTAAGCGAACTCTCGTGCGAGTCGTACGGGGATCAGCTCGTGGACGTCTATCAGAAGCTCATCAGCGAATCCTACAGCGCGAAGAACTGAAAGTATCCGCTTTCTTATCATTTCTTTTGATTTTCCGGAGATAGAATTCTTTTGCCGTGCTAAGATAGAACCATAAGATTCCTGCTTTTACCGGCAAGACTTTCCAAACTGAAGACGCGTTCCTTCTGTTTTTTAAGTTTATCCGAAAGGGCGGGAAATGACGGATTCGATCCGTTAGTTAAAAAGAAAGGGGTATTGTATGAACTTTTCGAAAATCCGTTTAGGTTTGACGTATGACGACATCCTGCTTGTTCCTCAAAAGAGCGATGTCGTCCCGAGCTCAGTCGACTTAAGGACGTATCTCACGCCGGAAATCCGCCTGAACGTCCCGCTGGTGTCGGCGGCGATGGATACGGTCACCGAGGCCAAGCTGGCGATCGCCTTGGCCCGCCAGGGCGGCATCGGCATGATTCACAAGAACATGCCAATCGTTGACCAGGCCAACCAGGTACGTCAGGTCAAACGCAACGAGTCGGGCATGATTTCCGACCCGGTCCGCCTGCATCCGGAGAACACGATTTCCGAAGCGGCGAAGATCTGCGCGGAATATCACATCTCGGGCGTCCCGGTGGTCGACCACGACAACAAGCTCGTCGGCATCATCACGAACCGCGACATGAAGTATTTCCCGCTCGACGACACGCCGATTTCCGGGATCATGACCAAGGAGCACCTCATCACGGCGAAGCTGGGGACTTCCCTCGAGGAAGCGTCCCGCATCCTCTGGGAACACCGCATCGAGAAGCTCCCGATCGTCGACGACGGGTACCATCTAGTCGGACTCATCACGTCCAAGGATATCGATAACGCCAAGCAGTATCCGAATGCGGCCAAAGACGGAAACGGCCGCCTCTTATGCGGCGCGGCGGTCGGAGCCGGAAGCTCGACCATGGAGCGCGTCAAAGCTCTGATCGAAGCCGGCGTCGACGTCATCACGGTTGATTCGGCGCACGGGGATTCCGAAAACGTCCTGAAGACGGTGCGCGAGATCCGTTCGGCGTATCCTCGTCTCAATCTCATCGCGGGCAACATCGTTACGCCCGAAGCGGCCAAGGACCTCATCGAGGCCGGGGTCAACACGGTCAAGGTCGGCATCGGGCCGGGCTCGATCTGCACCACGAGAATCATCGCGGGCGTCGGCGTTCCTCAGGCGACGGCGGTCGCGGACGTGTCCGAATACTGCAGGGACAAAGGCGTCTGCGTCATCGCCGACGGCGGCATCAAGTACTCGGGCGATATCGTGAAGGCTCTTGCCTGCGGCGCCCAGACGGTCATGATCGGCTCGCTCTTTGCGGGCTGCACGGAAGCCCCCGGAGACGAGATCATCTTCCAGGGCAGACGCTTCAAGACGTATGTCGGCATGGGTTCGTTAGCCGCGATGAAGCGCGGTTCGGCGGACCGTTACTTCCAGAAGTCCTCCTCTAAACCCGATAAGCTCGTTCCAGAAGGCATCGAAGGAAGAGTCGCCTATAAAGGCGCTCTGGCCGATACGGTCTACCAGCTCTGCGGCGGCATCCGCTCGGGCATGGGCTACTGCGGCGCGAAGAATATCCCGTCCTTACAGGAGAAGGCGGTCTTCATCCAGATCACGAACGCGGGTCTTAAGGAATCTCATCCGCACGACATCGACATCACGGTCGAAGCTCCGAACTATTCGAAGCAAGGCGATTAATTCTATTTATACCGATTCCGATTGAATCAGACGGAAGCTTCTGGATTCCTTAAGCTTCCTCTTTTTGCATTCTTCTATTTTCATAATCCTGATGCAAGTGGCTTTTTTTATTATTGTTTCCTTATCCTCCGTATGTAGATGGGGCTGTTACGAAATCAACTCTTCGGAAGCAGTATCTGATAGAGGCAAAAAGAAGTAAAAGAAGCCAAAAAATGGCCCAGGGAGTCTAACCCTGAGCCGTTTTTGGTAGAATACCTTTGTTCACGAGGTATCACCATGGCTTATTTTACCATAAGACAATGTCCGATTTTCTATACTTTTCCGATGGATGTGAAGGAACAGAGGAAATTGGACGTTTTTCTCTCCGTTCTGGAATCATCCGGGATCGGTCCCATCATCGCCTCTTCGGTATTCGGAGATGGGCCCAACGTAGGCAAGAAGCCCTACGATCCCTATCAGATGTTTGCATTCATTGTTCTCGCCTTCTCTCTTAAGAGAATGACTCTGAGAGATATCGAAGACTTCGGACGGTACGATCTGAGGGCCAGATACGTCCTGGGCAGCGACATGCCTTCCTACAAGACCATCGGCCAATACATCAACGAAGTCATTTTTCCGAATATGGAGACGATCTTCCATCGCCTTACGTCCGCAATCGCAGCATACTGCAAAATCGAGGATGTCTTTTCGGTCGCGTTCATCGATGGGACCAAACTCGAGGCGGATGCCAACAAATACAAGTTCGTATGGAAACCGAATAAACGGATGGAGAAACTGAAGGCGACGATCCTATCCCTTCTTTCCGTCATCGGGATTGCCGTAAAGGAAACGGAGATAAACTCCATGGCCCTTCTCGGCTGGATGAACGCATACATGTCGGAGAAGAAGATCGATTCCGTTCCGGTTCCGGCAAAAGGGAAGAGACTGACGAAGGAAGAGAAGGCAGTGGTCGGCCTGCAGAAATGCTTCGTCAAGCTTCTGGAATACGAGGAAATCATCGAAACGTGCGGACCTGACAGAAATTCATACTACCGGACCGACCATGACGCAACCGCCATGTCGCTCAAAAGAGACTATTATTCCGGACACGGTTCCAACTTCCATGCCGCCTATAATGTTCAATTTTCAGAAAATTATGGATTAATCACGAATTTCGGATGTTATCAGAACCGTGCAGATTACTATACTCTGATTCCTTTTCTGGAGCGTTTTCACCGCATGAATGGCAAATATCCCGGGGCAGTGGTGGCCGACAGCGGATATGGAATCGAGATTAACTATTCCTTCATGAAAGATAACGGAATCAAAGCCTTCGTGAAGTTCCTGAGCTGGGAAGGCGAGGCCCAAGGTGAAAGGCCCCAACTCTTCTTCCTGGATTCGGATGATTCGATAACATGCCTGAACGGGAAGAAGGTAGAACCGATCCGGAGTGAGTCAAGACATGTCCGCCGTAAGGGTAATCTCCAGTATCTTGTCGACGGATGCATGGACTGTGAATTCGCCTACAGGTGCAGACAGACCCTGAGGTATAAGAATGACGGAAAAAGGTTTGTGGAGCTGAACCCATCCTATGAGAGACTGAAGGACGAAGCCAGGAAACTTCTTCTGTCACCAGAAGGAATCCGCATGAGGATACTGAGGTCCATACAGTCCGAAGGAGTATTCGGAATCATGAAGGAAGACATGTCGAAAGTCCGTTTCAAAAGAACAGGTATCCGGAAAGCGGAGCTGGAGATGATGCTGTTCAGCTGTGGGTTCAATGTCAGAAAGCTGTTCCGTTTCATAAGCGGGAACACGAATGCAGTTGTGAAATATGAACTGCCGGAAGACACACCGGGAGAGGAATTCCCAAAGGTAAAGCCGAGCAAGAAGAAATCAGAAAAAGCTGAAAGCAAAAAGGCTGTCAGAACTGACCCTTTGGAGGAATCAATTTCGTAACAGCCCCTACGCGAACTGTGAAACGGATGATATTCGATTGACTGACCGACTTGTTCCCCCTCCTTTCTATCTGATATACTTCACTTAGGAGAAGAAAAAATGAAAATCAGACCAGCAACACTGCCTATTGTTCTCTTAATATGCTGTTCGTGTAGTCTGAATGAACAGGCTTCTGTCGTTGAATAAACCTCTCTAGATAAATTTAAAGAACAGTTTCAAGAGAAATATAAAGGAAATTTTGACTTTGATGACGGATGGTATACAGCTTTTTCTACTACAGATTATCGGGAAACTCATGCTGGAAATCATATCATGTCAAAAGGTTCGTTTGAAGAATCACGTATTACCGGGAATTTCCGCTTTTCAAAACGATATGCCTATGTTTTACGGACAGATCATTTTAAGCAAACGGTAGTAGCATATGAGCCATGTCTGACTGCAGTGACAGATGAAATGTCCTGTTTTTATCAGATTTGGGGTTCTTATCCATGGTATACAGAGTCGCGTATTGTGGATGGCAACACAGCCTACACTGCCAAAGGTTTTTATTCTATGTACGCCGGCGTCATCTCTCATGGAGAACAGACGAAAGTAAAAACGCGTGACGATTGGCCCTATCCAGCAGAAGTCAGTTTTCAGTTCACCGATTACTTCAATCGGCTGGATGAGTATGACATACTTAGCGGCAGAAGATATTCTTATGAAGATGAAGATTATTCTGATATCCCGTATTATGTTCATAACGAAAGCTCAAATAACTATTACGGATTTTTCACTGCTTCATTCGACGGGAACATTCTTTCCATTGAACATCACGTCTGTGATTCTGCTCCGCTTTGGCCGAAAGTCAATCATATTTACAAATGTGATTATTATTTCGATGATGATCTGCAGATTTATAGAGTAGAAGAGCATATTGTTCAGACTTATTACGAAACTGATGGCAAGAAACAGGACGGATACTATCAGAAAATATGGGATTACCATCTGTCTTTCAGAAAATGTGACCCGATTTCTATTACGATACCTTCTTCAGAATACGATGAAGAATATACAGAACCCTATAAAGGATTCGTGGTTGTGTAGGAAAGGAGGAAAACATGAAATACAGGAAAACGATGCTCTTCCTATCTTTGACTGCTCTTCTTTTCACAACCTCGTGTTCGGAAGATTCGTCTTCTGCTGCTAATTCTCCCCACGGGGGCTTCTCGTCTTTCAAAGAGAAGTTCCAGAAGCAGTATCCGGAAGGATACGTTCTTCCGGAAGGAAATTACATCTGCAATTCCGTTTATATACATATGCAAGAGGGCAGTATCGTAGAAAAGACTGAAAAATGGGCGGCAGGTACTTTTTCTTTTCAGAATAAGAATGATTTAGCGGCTTCTTGTACAGCTATTCATCTGCATACAGAAGAATATGATAGAAAAACGATTGTTTGTACGAATCGATATTTCACCGGTTCTTCTTTCTATATGAACATTGATACAGTTGATTGGGAAAACGGAACGTATTCGTATGGGTATGATAGGAATTACGGTATTGATCACGCGGTACTAGAAGGCGTCGATTTCAATATAGAGACGTACTACAACGATTTCAATTTTGTCGATGATCCTTCCGTTACGTTCTACGCTGTTTCTTCTTACGTTTTTGAAATCAGCACTTTAGAAGAAAAGGAAGAAAAGAGAATCAAGACGGGATATGCGTATTATTTCAACTCCGATCTTTCGATTAGAGAAATACGAAAGACGATTGATAAAGACGATCTTCTGAAGGATGAATCTGAATCTTATCTATGGATATTCGAGCCGGATGAGGAAGAGCTGAATATTACGATTCCTGATGATTATCTAGAGAATCCTTATGATACAAATCGCATAGGGACATTCAGTATCTGAGACAAGAAACTGAACCGAGCTGACCGATTGAGAGGGAAAAAACAGAACAAACCGGAATCCATTGCATTTCGTTTGTCATTGAATAAATTCTGAGACATAGCGAGAAGTGTACTCTTTTGGTTTGACAATATTTACTCTGTTTATATATAATAAACGCGCTGTGAAATTTTGAATTTTCACATAGGGGAGATAAGTATCGTATGAAAAGAACATACCAGCCCAGTAAGCGGAAGAGACAGTCGGTCTGCGGCTTCCGTGCCAGAATGGCGACCGTAAACGGCCGTAAAGTCATTGCCAGACGTCGCCGCAAGGGCAGAGCCAAACTCGCTGAATAAGAGCGTCGGACCAATTGAAACAGCCACGGGGACAGGAAAAGGTTCCGTGGCTGTTTTTCGAAAAAGGAAACCACAGGAAAAGCTCGATGAAGGTCATTAACAGACTGAAGAAATCCTCGGATTTCAAGAAGACGTTCCATCAGTCCCTCTATAAGAGGACGGACGCCTACAAGGTCTATCTGAAGCGCAATTCCCTCGGCCATCTCCGCGTCGGGATTTCGACCGGAAAATCGTTGGGGAACGCCATCGTGCGCGCGCGCATCCGCAGGCAGGTCCGCGCGTTCTTTTCCGTTTACAATATCTACGGAAAAAATTATGATATTGTCATAGTGGTTCAGCCCGGATTTCTCAAAAAAACGAGCCGGGAAAATCAGGAAGAACTTCTGGGCGCGCTGAACGCCCTGATGGATAAAGGAGAACAATCATAGTGGAGAAGAAAGTAGGAAAACGGATCCTGGCCGGTGTCGGATTCCTGTTCGCCGCGCTCGTCTTGACAGGGTGCACCAAGTCGTTCTGCACGCCGGACGACGCCGCGTCCATGTACGCCGATTACGTCAGCGCCTTTGCCGCGGAGGATAAGAACCAAACCTCAATCCTGAACGCCGCTTCGGAAGCGAAGTATCTCGTTCCGGGCAGCGCGTACTGGGCCTATCTCGACTCGAAGGTCGACAGCGTCTACGAGGATCTGAACAAGGAAATCGAAGCGGATATCCAGGAGAACGGCATCAGTTCGGCCACCACGGAAGACGCGATTGCCGGATTCGCCGCGAATTTCACCCCGGATTACGGGGATGTAACGGATACCGACGGAAGTGATTCACTCAAGCGCACATACGCGAACGTCGCTTACGTCCGTTCGTATTACGAGGTCAAGGCGTACGCTTTCGCCCATAACGTTTCGATGGATTCGGAAGACGCGTATTTCCAGACGAGAGTCAATACGGCGACCTTAAAGGGCAACATCCGTTTCGGCGGGGTCGACGAGAACAGCAACACCGTCCTGTGGCTGAATTTCGATAACTGGACGAGCGACATCGATGCGCGCGACAGTCTGAAAGACCTGCGCGACACCGTTCCGACCGCTTCGTTCGCTTCGTATTACAAGAGCGCGTTCTCGAGCCACATCGGGACCGCGGTGACCTGCATCACGCCGACGTCGGGTTACTTCGGAGCGTCCGAGAAGGTCTATATCTCCGGCAAGGGCTGGGGAGAAGCGTTCTCGAAGTACGGCTTCATCGAAGGCTTGTTGGTCTATCCGATCGGCTGGCTGGTCTATACGTTCGCCAACAGCTTCGGCGCGACGGGCGCGAACGCCTGGGGACAGATTCTGGCGATCTTCCTTACGACGCTCATCGTCCGACTCCTCATCGTCTTACTGTCCGTCGGTTCGCAGAGCTCGCAGTCGAAGATGACCGAGCTGCAGCCGCAGATCCAGGCGCTGCAGGCGAAATACCCGAATTCCCAGACGAATCAGGCCGAACAGCAGCAGCTGGCGCAGGAGACGATGGCGCTCTATAAGAAGAACAAGATCCATCCGTTCCGCCAGATCCTGGTCTTAATCATCCAGTTCCCGATCTTCATCGCGGTCTGGTCCGCGTTGCAGGGTTCGGCGATTCTCACCATAGGCTCAATCTTCGGACTGTCGCTATCGACAATCACGCAGACGGCGATGGGTTCCCATTCGGCCGAGACTCCGTTCGCGATTGTCCTGTTTGTCATCATGGCTATCTCGCAGTTCTTCGCCTCGATGCTCCCGATGTGGATGCAGAACTGGAAGAAGAAGCAGATGGTCGGAACCACCATCAAGGTCCAGGAGGACCAGGGCGGCATGGGTTCGATGATGAAGTGGATGCCGATCATCATGATGGTCTTCGTCATCATCATGGGTCTGCAGCTGCCGGCCGCCATGGCGATCTACTGGATCTTCGGCGCCCTTATCTCGATCTTCCAGACGATCATTACGGAAATCGTTACGACGGTCCGCCGAAATAAGAAGAAGGGCGGAAACAACTCGTTCAAGGGAGGCGACCACTTCAACAAGCACGGCGCCTACAAGAGCCAGTCGGCTCCCCGTCAGAAGCACATGAAGTTACGGTAAAGGGAGGACGATGAAGTCATATGAAGGAATTTGAAGGAAAGACGGTCGAAGAGGCCAAGGCGAAAGCCGCCGAGGAACTGAAGGTTGCCCAAGAGGACCTGAAGTTCGAGGTCCTTGAGGAACAGAAGGGCTTCTTCCGCAAGTATGCCAAGATCGGCGTCTACGGGGAAGAGGACGTCAAGGATTACGCCAAGAAGTACCTCGAGAACGTCTTGGCGACGATGGGTCTCCGCTGCGACATCTCCGCGATGGAAAAAGACGGGATTAACCACATCGACATGTTCTCGGAAGACGATGCTTCGCGCATCATCGGAAGAGGCGGGGAGACCCTGCAGGCCCTGAACGAACTGGTCCGTTCGGCGGTCTACGCGAAGTTCGGGGAACATTACAGGATCCTTCTGAACATCAACGGATATAAGGATCAGAAGTACGAGAAGCTCGAGTCGATGGCACGGCGCATCGCGAACACGGTCAGCCGCACGCACATCACCGCGGAGCTCCAGCCGATGTCTTCGGACGAAAGAAGAGTCATCCACAACGCGCTGAACGGCATGCCGAACATCAAGACGGTTTCTGTCGGAGCCGGACGCGACCGCCACATCACGATCGCCTACGTCGCCGACGAAGGGGCCGCTCCGAGCGCTCCGGTTGAGGAAGAAAAGCCGGCGGTCGACGTGAATTCGGTGATGGATCAGAACGCCGAGGAATTTGAAAAGGCCGTTTCGGAAGATAAGAAGGACGGCGAATAAGGTTACGGAAGAAGAACGGGGTTCGGTCGGAATCCCGTTTTCTTGTGGATTCTGGTTTTCGGGGAAGTTTGGAAGCGCTCGAAATCCTTTATAATAGGAAACGGAGATTTTTATGAACGTTTTTGATACGATCGTGGCGGAATGTTCCGCCCCCATGAAGGCGGCGGTGTCGATGGTGCGTCTCTCCGGAAAGGACAGTTTCGAAATCCTTTCGCACGTCGTGAAAAAGGACGTGAATTCGTTCGAGGCGAGGAAGATGTACTACGTGTCTTTCTACGAAGATAAGGACGATGAGGATTCCTTGATCGACAGAGGAACGCTGGTCCTCTATAAGGACGGGAAGTCCTATACCGGGGAAGATACGGTCGAATTCTTCGTGCACGGATCCCCCTTGATCGTGAACCGCCTCATTTCCGCCTTGATCCGTTACGGGGCGAGAAGGGCCCTGGGCGGAGAGTTCACGGAGAAGGCGTATTTGAACGGGAAGATGGATTTGAGCGAAGCGGAAGCGGTGAATCAGCTCATCAACGCGAGGACGGAGAAGTCGAGGAAGTTCGCTTTGAAGACCCTGAACGGGGATGCGTCCGGGCAGGTCAAGGAGATGAAGAAGGAACTGAACCTTCTCACCGCGGAGATCGAGGTCGACATCGATTATCCGGAATACGACGAGAACGTGGAGATCGCTCCGAAAATTGAAAAGGTGTTGCCGCCGCTTTTGAAGAAGGCAGAGGTCCTTTTGGCCGGTTCGCGCCAGTCGACGTATCTTTTTAACGGAATCAAGGTCGCCATCGTCGGGGAACCGAACGTCGGAAAGTCGACGTTGCTGAATAAGATCTTGGGCGAGGAGAAAGCCATCGTGACGGACGTGCCGGGAACGACCCGGGACGTCGTTGAAGGAGAAAAGGAAATCCACGGTCTTCTGTACCGTTTCTACGATACGGCCGGAATTCGCGAGGCGGCCGGCGAAATCGAGAAGATTGGGATTGAGAAGACGTACGATACGATCGCGAAGTCGGATATCGTCCTTCTCTTATTCGAGAAAGGGCAGCAGATCGAAGAGGAAATCGATAAGCTCGAGATTCGGGATCTGATTCGGGACAAGCCGTGTCTGACCGTCTCGACCAAGAAGGATCTGAACGGAATCGATAAGGACGCGGACGTGTCCTTGTCGAAGGAGGATCCGGATTTGGAGGAGATGTTCAAGAAAATCGAGAAGAAACTTGATATCTCGGATAAGGACGGGGACGGGTTCGCCTCCAAGAGGGATCTGGATTTGCTCGAGACGTTCGTATCGGACTTGAAGGATGTCCTGAACGACTTGAAGAACAAAGTCACGGTAGATGTCCTGGAGATCAAGCTGATCGAAGCGACGCACGCTCTGGACGAGATGCTCGGGGTCGAGAATACGATGGAGGATGTCTATCAGACGGTGTTCGCGAATTTCTGCGTCGGGAAATAAAGTTATTGGAAAAGAGGAAAGAAGCTTATGAAAATCATCGATACGCACTGCCATCTGAACGAGGACCGGTTATATCCGAACCGGGCGGATATCGTCGACCGCTGCCTGAAGGCCGGAGTGGTGAAGGTGATCAATAACGGGGACACGATGCAGAGCTGGGAAAGGATCGCCCTGCTCGCGCACGAGTTCCCTTCGGTCTGCTATTCGGCGGTCGGAATCCATCCGGAAGAGGATAACGGGGACATCGACGGGGAAATGAAGAGCCTCGAACAGGCGATTCTTTCTACTCCGAACTTAGTCGCTCTCGGAGAGATCGGGCTCGATTACCATAACGACCATTCGCCGGAGATGAAGAAGAAACAGAAGGCGCTGTTCAGAGCCCAGATCGCGATGGCGGAGAAGTATGATCTTCCGATCATCGTGCATTCGAGGGACGCGGACGCGGATACGTTCAACACGATCATCGATTCGGGATTCAAGGGGAACGTGACGCTGCACTGCTACTCGGGTTCGTTCCAGATGGCGCTGCGCTATCTGCGCCATAAGAAGAACGTGTATTTCGGGATTGGTGGAGTATTGACCTTCAAGAACGCGCGGAGTCTTCTCGAAGTGGTCCAAAGAGTTCCGTCGAGCCAGTTCCTGCTCGAGACGGATTCGCCGTTTCTGACGCCGGTTCCGTATAGAGGACAGCTGAACGATCCTTCGAAGACCGTGTATGTCTTAGAGAAGATGGCGGAGTTATTGAACCGGGACAAGGAAGAACTGGCGGACGAGATCTATACGCGTTCCTTAAGCGTCTATGGCATCAAGGAATGAGTTTTCGTATCTGTTCGTCGTGGAAGGGAAGGACGACATCGAGAAATTGAAGTCGTTCTCCTTCCGGTTCGTAAGGAAGACGAACGGGTACGGGATGACGTCCTTGACGAAGAAGTTCCTGATCGAAGCGAACGAAGTGCGGACCATCGTCCTTCTTACGGATCCGGACGGGCCGGGAAGGAAGATCCGGGATAGCCTGCATTCGTTCTTGAAAGACGTCATCGATATAGAGTTAATCAAGAAGAAGTCCGTCGCGCATAACAAGGTCGGAGTGACCGAGGCGGATCCTTCGTATCTAAGGGAAGTCTTGAGACCTTTTATGGAAAGGGAAAAGAAGATTCAGGAAGAGGATTCCCTGACATACGGGGAATTTGTTCAGAAAGGATACGCCGGGGCGGATTCGTCCAAGAAGAGGGAGGAACTGATTTGGAAGTTCTCCCTTCCTTCCAAGACCGCCCAGAAGATCTACGAGGATCTTCTGATTTTAAGAAAGACGGCAGAAGATATATAAAGAGGAAGAGAACATCTCCATGAACTTACGGGAAGAGATACTGGACAGACTGAATAGATACGGCGTGGAAGCGCAGGAGCGCTTCTCCCAGAATTTTTTGATCGATCAGAAGGCGCGGGACGCGATTGTCTCGTCGGTTCCTTTGAATCAGTGCGACGGGATCGTCGAAATCGGGCCGGGCTTAGGTTCGTTGACCGAGATGCTCGTCTCGACCGGAAAGGAAGTGACCGCGATCGACTTCGACAAGGACATGATCAGGGTCCTAAAAGGAGAGTTTCATCAGACGAATCTCCATATCGTGCAGGGCGACTTTTTAAAGCAGGATTTACAAAAGTTTCACGTGAAACATAACGCGTATATCGGGAATCTGCCGTACTCGATCTCAAGAGATATCCTGCATAAAGTCCTGACCGATCCGTGTTACCCGTATTTCGGGTTCATGGTCCAGAAGGAACTCGGGGATAAATTGATTTTTGAGGAAGGGGATCCGGAGAACAACGCGTATTCCGCGTATTTCGCCTTACGGGGGAACTTAACGGAATTGATGACCCTCCATCCTTCTTCGTTCTATCCGTCCCCGAAGGTGGATTCGGTGTTCCTGGTGTTTACGCCTCAAGACGAAGGGAAGTACGCCGACGAAAAGGTCTTTCAGTTCTTGAAGACGCTCTACACGAATCCGAAGAAGAACCTGAACAACAATTTAAAGAGAAGCCCGTATTTTGAAATGGTTCAAAAGAATCTGGATCAGCTTTCTTTCGACTTATCGAAGAGGCCGCATCAGTTGAGCATTGCCCAGATTCGGGAAGTTCTCAGCATTCTGGATTTATAGGCGTTCGGAGAAGGCGGTCTTCTGATATTCCGCGTAGTCTTTTAAGAGGCGGACGGCTTTTTTATAATCCCAGGTCAACAGATCGGTTTTAGGGAACGGTTCGGGGAGGACGATGCAGGTCTTGTTGTCCTCCAAGCGGATCCATTTGGCGATGTAGGAATCCTTGTAAGGTTTAGAGGAAGCGGAGAGGACGAAGCGGTAGGTGTATTGAAAGGTGTTGAGGGAGCCTTTGAAGCGTCTGATTGTGAACGAAAGGACTTCCCCTAAGGACAGGGAGGATTCCTGTCCTTCGAAGAGGAAGGGATCGATGTAGAGATCTCGGATGTACCTGTTCTTCTTGTAGGCTTTGATAAACTGTTCCTGTTCGCCGTTCATTTGCTTTGATTATAGCCTAATTCCGGGGATTTCAGAGATTCGTGGGAAGCGAGAAAGAGGGATTCTTCCGTATTCCCTTTTTTGCTTTGAAGAGGCTAGAATAATGGAACGGGAAGAAAGGAATTCCCCTGAACAGTATGATCATCAAGGCTCCTGCGAAAATCAATCTGGGACTGGACGTCCTCGCAAAAAGAGAAGACGGATACCACGACATCGATCTCGTCTCGGTTCCTCTCGAACTCCACGATTCGATCGAGATGGAAGTCTTTCCGGAACGTTTCGGGACGTATCTGACGTCGGACGACAATACGCTTTTATGCGACGAGTCGAACCTGGTCTACGTGGCCTACAGGACTATGAAGCATATCTTCGGGTTCCGTTCTGGCATGCGGATCAAGATCTATAAGAGGATCCCGATGGAGGCCGGACTGGCCGGAGGAAGCGCGGACGCCGCGGCGGTGATCAACGGTCTGATCCAGATGAAGAAGCTTTCGGTCAGCGAGGAACAGAAGATCGAGATCGCGCGTTCCATCGGTTCGGACGTGCCGTACTGCCTCTATAACAGACCTTGCCGCGTCCAGGGAACAGGGGAAAAATTAAGCTTTTTGAACGTCAGGAAGTTCTATCACGTCCTGATCGTCAAGCCGGAACAGGGCTTGTCGACCAAGGAAGTGTATAAAGAGTCGGATTCCTGCGAGCTGGAACATCCGGATCTGAAGTCGCTGATCTCCGGGCTTGCGGACGGAAACGAAAAGAAGATCTTAAAAGGCATGGGGAACGCCCTTCAGAAACCGGCGATCCGCTTATTGCCGGAAGTGCAGAGCGTCATCGACGATCTGAAGTCGAGAGGGCTCGACGCGGTCATGATGAGCGGGTCTGGTTCGGCGGTGTTTGCCTTATCCGAGGACGAGGAGAAACTGAAGAAGATCCGGAACGAGTACGAGGACAGCCCGTACTACGTCTATCTGACGAAGATGGCGAAGTAGTTCGGTCTATCCGATTAAAAGAAATGCTTAGAGGCGGGGAAAAGGAAACTCCCCGCCTTTTTACTGCGTCCGAAAAAGGGCTTCTACGAGCCTTTTTCCGTTTCCTTTTCCTCCTCTGTTGCTTATAATGGTCTTGATGGTTTTCCGTATCTTATTGCACTGAAGGGGGTAAATATGTCTGAAGAGGCCGTTATTTTCTCGTTGTCTGCTAATCCGGATTTGGCGAAAAGCATCGCCGACATTTTAGGCATCAAACTGGCCGAACGTTCGATCCGCCACTTCCCGTCGGGAGAGACGATTGTCGAACCCGGGGAGTCTGTCCGCGGCAAGGATGTCTTCATCATCCAGTCGACCTGCCCTCCTGTGAATGAGAACCTGATGGAGGTTCTGATTTTCATCGACGCTCTTAAGAGAGCTTCCGCCAGAGAAATCAATCTCATCTGCCCGTATTTCGGATACGCGCGTCAGGACCGCAAGGCGAAACCGAGACAGCCGATTACGGCCGCCCTGGTCGCGCACTTACTGACGACCGCCGGCGTGGACCGCGTCGTCACGGTGAACCTGCACGCCGCCCAGATCCAGGGCTTCTTCTCCTGCCTTGTGGACGATTTGACCGCCGTCCCGTTACTGGGCCACTCGGTCATCGAGTCGAACGCGGATCTGCATAACGTCGTCGTGGTCTCCCCGGATCACGGAGGCGTCACCAGAGCCAGAGACTTGGGCGAACAGTTCAACGCCCCGATCGCCATCATCGATAAGAGACGGAACTCCAAGCTCGAACCGGAAGTCATGAACATCATCGGCGACGTCAAGGGGCGCGACTGCATCATGATCGACGATATGATTGATACCGGACGGAGCGCCTGCAACGGCGCTGTCGCCCTGAAGAAAGCCGGCGCGAAGAGCGTATCGATGCTCGCGGTGCATCCGGTCTTCTCCGATCCGTGCTACGACTTGATCAAGGACGGACCGTTCAATTCGATCATCGTCACGGATTCGATCCCGCTCGACGAACGCTTCAAGGAACTGAAGTTCATCAAGGTCGTCTCGTTAGCCACGATGCTCGCTGAGTGCATCAAGAGAATCGTCAACAACGAACCTCTCTCCGCCGTCTACGCGGCTTACGCGGATCCGATCAACGCGGCGAAGCACATCGAGCTGAATAAGAAAGGCTTATAAATCTTAAGCGGAGGAGAATGGGAAATCCCCGAGGGAATCCCATTCTTTTTTGTGTTTTTCTTATTTTCGCTCGTGTTCGTGCTACTATGTTCAGGTAGGTGGGAAGCATGAATAAACACACGGTGATAGGACGCTTGAAGACAGCGAGCATTTACGACCCGTATTTCCTCGTGGACGAAAAACGGGGAATCCGGATCTGGTTCCCGAAATCCTATAAGTCGAGGGGCGTCAAGCCGTATCCGGTGCTCTACATGCTCGACGGACAGAACCTGTTCGACAGATCGACTTCCTTCGCCGGGCAGGAATGGGAGATCGACGAATCCATCACGAACCACGAGGACGCGCATCAGATCCGTCCCTGGGTCGTGGTCGGGCTCGATAACTCGAAGGACCGTCTGAGCGAGTATTTCCCGCGCTTCTCGGAAATCGCGATCGGGACTTTGGCGTACAGGGCGGAAATCACGTTCAACTTTTTGACGAAGCAGGTCATCCCGTACGTGGAACGGCACTATAACGTTCAGAAAACCCGTGCCGGAAGAGCCTTCGGAGGTTCGTCCATGGGAGGACTTATGGCGTTGGACGCCTTGCTGAAATACAATTCGTATTTCTCACAGATTTACTGCTTCTCCCCGTCTTTTACGATGTACAAGTACGGGATGAACGAAGTTCCTCCGATCAAGGAGGCGGTCGGGAACAATTCGACCATGACTTCCGTCTTAAAGAAGATGGCCGCTCCGAAGATCGTGAATTCCGTCAAACTCGCCCTCGGTTCGGGAGGACAGGGAGATTACGAGAAGGAATGCCTCAAGAACGTAAAGAAGATGGATACGTATCTGAAGGCGAACGGATGGGACGACAAACATCTCAGTCTCTATCTCTATCCGGAGAAGGAACATAACGAGGACCAGTGGAACGAAGCGTTCTATCAGGCGTACTGGTGGATGAATTCGTAAGGAATGTCCCCGGGATTTCTTTAATCAATCCTCGATCATTCCTTAGGAAATCTCTAACAGGATGGATTCAGTCCTAAAAAAGTCCGCGATTGAATCGGGAAATGCATAAAGAAAAAGCACCGGCGAACGGTGCTTTTTGTATATTTTCCCAACGGCTCAGGTTGGTCTCTTCCCTGGTGGATCAGACAGGGCTCGAACCTGTAACGGCCCGCTTATGAGACGGGAACTCTAACCATTGAGCTACTGATCCGTAATTGGTAGCAGCGGGGGGAGTCGAACCCTCGACATATCGGGTATGAGCCGAGTGCTCTACCAGCTGAGCTACGCTGCTATATCACTTAGTTAGATTCCGGAAAAATAAAATTGGTGGAGCAGACGAGACTTGAACTCGCCACCTCCTCCATGCCATGGAGGCGCTCTGCCAGATGAGCTACTGCCCCAGCGTTTAAAAGAATACTTTATTTGGGTTTTAAAGTCAATAAAAAAAGCAGGCCCGAACAAAGAAAATGAAAGGTGTTACTTGACAGAGAGATTGCAACAAAGCAGCTTCAATCAATCGACTCCCCCAGGATTTAAGCGGGATCCCCCTTCGACCGGGGGAGGGAGAAGGGGGAAATGCGTTATAATTGGATTATACAGGCCCGACCGGTCGCTTCCGCCGGGGCTGCCGTAACCTTGAGCCAGGGATTCGAGTCCGTTGCAACGAGTTAGTCACATTCGGAGCAAAGGCTGTTTTTCTATGGATCCATAAGCCGTTTCTGCCTTGGTTTTATCACTTTTGGCCAGACTCGTTGCAACAAAAACCGCGGAAAACAGACTATCCGCCTCAGAAAGGTCTAGTTTGTTGCATCGTTGCTGTCATCTAACAAAGAAAATGAAAGGAGGGGATAAACGGGTGGTTTGAATGGCGGAATTTAGAGAGTCTGGGATTTTTTCGATAGGTACGACCGTTTCATCGTGATCTAACAACTCGTCCTCCGATTTGTAAAATCTTCCGGACAACTGGAGGATTTATCGGATACTCCTTGGGTTTTTGGCACAGAATGTTCCTGTTCAGTCGCAGTATCCTCCCACTTACCGGATTCATGAATCCCTGTCTTAACACTAGACCAAACCCAAATTTCTAGTGTTAAGCTTTTAACACCAGTGCGGACCTAGATTTCTAGCGCTAAGGTTGTACACTTGCTTCAACCTGAATTTCTAGTGTGAAACTCTCAGAACAGACGAGACGCCTCCGCTTTATACACGTTGAGGATTTTGAAAAACGGAATCTTTTATTGAAAATGGAAATCTGTAAAATGTTGGTGTATGAAAAAGCCTGCTCTGTTCTTCAGTGTTTTATCGCTCATCCTCTGTGTCAGCTGCGGGGAATCCGCTTCTTCTTCGGAAGTGAGTTCCTTTAATACGGAGATGACTTCGAAGGAAGCTTTGAAGTACTTGAAGGATTCGTATACGGACGGAATCCTGTATCCTTCTGACAGCGTCTATTCTTTTAAACATACCGGCACGTTCTTAGGCGAGGCGGTCGTGAACAACAAGAAGACGTTCGCCGCGTCTCTGGAGAATACTTCTTTTAGCGAACTGGATCAGAAGGAAAAGACTTTGGTTTCGGATTCCACATCCAAGGGAATGTATAAATACGGGGAAGGCTCCGATTCGGGACGGACGGAAGAGTCTTTCTCCGCGGAAGCGAAGTCCGAAGTAAGCGACAGGACGTATGTCCAAGCCAAAGCGAACGACCAAGATTTCCTCGCCTATATCCAAGAGGATATCGAGGAATATCTCGGGGATTACGGGATTAGTGAAGAGGAGGCGCATAAGGTTCAATTGAATTCCGACGGGGCGAAAGCCGTCGACGAGTATATCGAAGAGGAGACCCTGCTGAATCTCGTGACGGATTATTCGGTGAAGCTCGAACCGTACGCTTTGACGATCAATATCCATAGCAATTCGTTATTGAAATCGACCGTATCCGCCTACGATTTCTCGAAGACTCTGAATTCGTTGCTCGAACCTTCCGAGTATGACTCTTTCCTGCCGTACGCCCTCGTAAAATATAAGAAGGAACTGGAAGGATATACGGTGACGAAAGCTCTCATCGATATGTCCGATACGGATCCGAGCCTGGACGCGAATATCGTGTTCGACGCGAATCTCTATCTGAAATCCGTCGATTTCACCATGGATTTCTCCAAAACCAAGTTAATCGGAACAATTGAGGACTCCGAGGGACAGAGCACGACGTACGAAGTCGATTTCCCTACGTTCATCTACCAGGGGCATCTGACCTGCGACTATGACGCGGAGAAGACGCTCTCTCCGTTCACGCCCGAAGAAAAAGAAAACATCCTTACGGAAGGCGAGGATGTTACGAAGTACTACGATGCTTTCAAAGCGGATTTGAAGGCTCTCTTAGTCGATTAGCAGGGACTTTAACAGGGTCGTCAGCAACTTGACGGCTTTCGATTCGGATTCGGCTGTGCCTTCGTTATAGAGGATGGCGTCCGAGAAGACTTTCAGGGGTTCGATGTACAGGTCGTACATCGGTTTGACCGTGGCGAAGTACTGGGCGATGATTTCGTCGTGGGTACGGTTGTCGCGCTCGGTGGAGTCGCGGACGAGACGGCGGATGATCCTGCGTTCTGGGGAAGCCTCGACGAAGATCTTCAGATCGGCGATCTTCCTTAACGAATGGCTTTCGAGGGCCATGATTCCTTCGAGGATGATGACTTTCTTTGGCTCGACGCGCTCGACTTTGTCCGAACGGGTGAAGGCGTTGAAATCGTAGACCGGTTTCTCGACCGCGATGCCGTTCTTCAGATCCCTAATCTGTTTCTTCAGGAGGGGCCAGTCGAAAGCGTCCGGGGAGTCGAAGTTTTGTTTCTTGCGTTCCTCTAGCGTCATTTCCGAGAAGGCTTTGTAGTAGTCGTCCAAGGACAGCAAGAGGAAGTCGGAAGGGTCGTTCAGGGCTTTTAAGGCGTTCAGGGTGATGTAGGTTTTTCCGGAAGCGGAACCGCCTCCGATGAGAACGAGCTTGGATGAATTCATTCGGATCTTCCTCCCCTTTGTTTGAATCGATATCTTTCTTATTATAAACTTCAGAACATCAAAAACATCCGGAAACCTTTTTGAATCAGTTCTTCTTCGGGGAGGAACAAATCCGTCTCGCGACGGCCTTTGACCATGGCTTTTAATTCGGTGAGATAGTCCGCAAGGAGTTTCGGATCGAAGATTTTGTCGTGTCCGTCGATGACTTTAACGGATTTCTGAACGTACGGCAAAAGCGCATTCGCCATATTGGTCGAGATGTCCCGGTTCACAAAAGGTTTTCCGTCCTTTTCTTTCGGGCAGAGGAGATCGCCGATGAAGAGGAGACGGTCCTCTTCGATATAGAACACCAGGGAACCTTTCGCGTGGTTCGAAGGGACGGGGATGATCTCCAGACGGACATTCTCTAAATCGATGGAGGTTTTAACGGAGATGATCTCGTCGATATGCGTATATCTCGAGGTGTTCTTGGTTCCGTAAAAATGGCCCCCTTTTAAAAGCTTCCCGTTCGTGACGTGGTCCGGGTGGAAGTGGGTGTATCCGACGAGCAATTTCCGCCCGTCTAAATGATTCGCAAGATAATCTTCGAGAACTTTGAACTGCAAGGATGAACTTCCCGTATCGATTAAAAAGACGGCGTCGTTTCCTTCGACAATCCCAACGTCGGAACAGATGATGTCTTGAGCACTCTCTAAGAGCTCTACATGCTCGGAAAGACGGAGGATTTCTAGTTCCATGATTTCGGATTTACATCTCCTGCTGTAATCATACCGCTTTTCCCCGCACAACCGGAAAAATGGTAGAATACAATCGTTCTTATTTCTGAACCTCATTCTTATGACTTTATTCGGTAAAAAGAAGGAAATCGAGGAAGAGCTGATCCAGAAGGAAGTCGAACGGAAGAGGAAACAGACGCGGAGACGCGTCTCCCCTCTGTTCTGGATTTTCCTTTCGTTCCTTATGGTGGTCGTCATCGGATGGATTCTGCTGGCGATTCCTTTTTCCTGGGCGGAAGGACATTCTCTCGCCCCGATCGATTCCCTGTTTTTATCGGTTTCGGCGGTCTGCGTGACCGGTCTCTCTCCGGTCGTCATCGCGGATACGCTGTCCTTGTTCGGGAAGATCGTGATGGCGTTCTTAATCCAGGTCGGAGGCCTGGGCTTAGTCACGATCATCTCGTTCTGGCTGTTCCTCTCGGGGAACAACACGTCCTTGTCCCAGGCGAACGTCATCAAGGAAGCTTTGAATCAGAACGGGCTTGCGAACATCCGGAAACTGATTTACCACATCCTGCTCGTGACGTTCTCGATCGAAGCGCTGGGGGCGTTCATGAGCTTCTTCGTGTTCGTCAAGGATTACGACCCTCTGACTTCTCTCGGATTCGCGGTGTTCCACGCGATCAGCGCGTTCAATAACGCCGGATTCGATATTTTAGGCTCGACTTCTCTTGCGGCGTACAAGGATAACTTCTTAATGAATTTCACGACGTGCTTCTTAATTCTCGCCGGAGGACTGGGGTATCTCGTGTACGACGATCTGTTCTTCAGAAGGACGCTGACGCGGGCGAGCCTCCAGACGAAGCTAGTCCTCATCATAAACGCCGTGACGGCGGTCTTATCGATTCTGGCGGTCTACGCGGTGGACTATCCGAGGATGAGCTTCCTGCAGGCGGCGTTCTACGGGATCAATCTGAGGACGGCGGGATTCACGACGCTCGACAGCAATCTGAGGACGTTATCTCCGGGAGGAGTGCTGGTCTCCTGCTTATTCATGTTCATCGGAGGGAATCCTCTTTCGACCGCCGGCGGCATGAAGACCGTGACGATTTTCGTCACGCTCTACAGCCTCTATTCGTACGCGACGGGACGGAAGATGGTGGTTTTTAAAAGGGAGATTTCTAAAGAGACCCAGTTGAAGGCGTTCTTCCTAGTCGTCCTGGGCATGCTGGATCTGCTCCTCGGGACGGTCCTGATCTGCGCGTTCGAGGAAGGGAACGAGACGATTGTGGACGCTTTGCGCGAGGACGGAGGGCTCGGACACGGGCTCGTGAACGCGGTGTTCTACGAGGTGGTCTCGGCGTTCGATACGGTCGGGTTCACGCTGGGGATCACTTCGTTATTAAACGTCCCCTCGAAGGTGGTCTTATGCATTCTGATGTTCACGGGGCGTGTCGGGCCGGTCGCGGTCCTGACGTTCTGGAACCCTGCCTTATCAAGGCCCCACAAGGACCGCGTTTCGTATGTACAGACGGATCTGATGATCGGATAATAAGAGAAAGGACGGAATAGAGAGTATGGCACTGAAAAAAGTGATCGCCGTCATCGGCTTGGGAAGATTCGGCTTGGGCTTGGTAAAGGCCCTGGCGACGCATCACGTCGAAGTTATCGCGATCGATAAGAACGACGCTTCGGTCGCGGATGCGGCGGACCTGGTCACGAATGCGGTGAACTGCGATTCGAAGGATCCGGAGGCCCTTAAGGACGCCGGATTACTGGCGGCGGACGTGGCAATCATCGCTTTCGGACAGGATACGCAGGCGAACCTGTCGAACTCCATCCTGACCTTCATGGCCCTCAAGAAAGTCAAGGAGGAGCAGGACGAGGAGAGGAAGATGAAGATCATCGTCCGTATCGATTCGGAGGCGTACGAGGAATTGTTCCTGACTTTAGGGGCGGACGAAGTCATCTCTCCGTTCGATTTGGCGTCGAGATCTCTGGCGACTCAGGTGGCGTCTTCGTCCATCATGGATTACTACCAGGTCGAAGGGGACTACAACGTCTTCGCTTTCATCGTCCCGCAGGACGTGAAACCAATCAAGATTACGACGCTCAATACGCCGAAAAATTTCGGGATCAACATCATCCTCTATACGAGGGACGACAAGACCCAGATGCCGAACGCTTCGTACGTGGTCCAGCCGGGAGACGAGATTTACGCCTTCGGCTTGGAGATGGGCGTGCACCGTCTTCAGAACTTCCTTTCGAACCAGGGAGACGAGTAGTCTTATTTTGTCTACGGGCGTATAGAGAGTCTTCCGTTCCGTAAAAGGGGCGGAAGATTTTTAAATACGATTAAAAAAAGATGAAGTTAGCGCTTACATATATGGTATAATCGAAAATGTATCAGAATATTTTCTGAAACATATCAAAAAAGAAGGAAAATATTATGGATGAAATTTTCTCGATGCGGAACGACCTCGGTATGGAGGTGATCTGCTCCTCGGTGGGAGCGGGGTTGGCGGACGTGAGCGTCCCCGACAGGGACGGAAAGACGGAATCGGTCTTGGTACGTCCGGAACACTTCTACCAATATTTCCGCGCGGGAGAAATGTTCGGGAAACCGTGCGGAAGGACCGCGGGGAGAATCTCCCCAATCAGGGTAAAAGCCGGAAAAGAGTCTTTTACGATTGTTTCGGACGATCCGAACGTGGCGCTGCACGGAGGGAAGGACGGAATCTCGTTCCAGACGTTCTCGTGCGCGAAGAAAGAAGATGAAACGTCTAAATATCTGGTTTTCAAGTATGTTTCTCCGGACGGGGAGAGCGGATATCCGGGGACGATGGAATTCGTCATCACGTACGAGCTATGCAAGAAAGAGAATGTCTTAAGGATTCATCACGAGGCCATGTCGGATAAGGATACGCTCTGCAACCTGACCTGCCACGCGTATTTCAATCTGTCCGGGAACGCCGCAAGGAAGATTACGGACGAGGAACTCTATCTGAATGCGGACAGGGTCGGTGTTTTAAGCGACGATATGATTGCGCGGAAGATCATGAAGGTGGATGAGGCGTTTTCGTTCTTAAAGCCCCACCGCATCGGAGACCATATCGAGGATCCGGAAGTTCAGAGAGTCGCACACGGGTACAATCATCCGTATCTTCTGACGAAGGCGGATTCTTCGGCCGTGCAGGCAAGACTGTACGACGAGAAGTCCGGAAGGGAATTGGAGATCAGGACAAGTTACGAGGCCTGCGTGGTCTATTCGGCGAACTGGCCGGCGGGGTTCCTGATTCAGAACCATTTGGAGCTCGGAAAGTACGACGCGATCTGCTTGGAGATGCAGCATTATCCGAACTCCGTCCATTCGGATTACATCGCGGATAAGAAGGATGTTCTGAAGGCTCGTCAGAAGTACGACGAGTTCATCGAATATACGTTTAAAATCAGATAGTTTATAAATTCATAAAACTCAGATATTTTCTGATAAGTTTGGATATGTTTCACGTGGAACAAATAGGACGCGAGACCGGGATTTGACTTCCTCCGTTTTGGCCTTCCCGTTTTGTTCGCTTATGAACAATCCGAACTATCTTAGATGGGGGAATCCGTGTAAAATAGAGAGCGAAAGGTCTGTTGGAAATGAAAAACTATAAGAAGATCGATACGGCGTACCTGGACGAGATCAAATCCCAGGTGAAAATGTACGAGCACGTGAAGTCGGGAGCCCGCGTGCTGACTTTTGAGAATGCGGATCCGAACAAGGTGTTCATGATCGGGTTCCGCACTCCTCCGATCAATTCGTGCGGACTGACGCACATCCTGGAACATTCGGTCTTATGCGGATCGAAGAAGTATCCGGTGAAGGATCCGTTTTTGGAACTGATGAAGAGCTCGATGAGCACGTTCCTGAACGCTTTTACGTCTCCGGACAAGACGATGTATCCGGTGGCGTCCCAGAATGAAAAAGACTTTGAGAACCTGATGAGTGTCTACTGCGACGCGGTGTTCTATCCGAACGTGTTGAAGAACGAGAAGATCTTCCGCCAGGAAGGCTGGCGTTACGAACTGTTCGACAAGAAGGCTCCGATTCGGATCAACGGGGTCGTCTATAACGAGATGAAAGGGGCGTTCTCGAATCCGGACGATATCCTGTTCCGGCAGGTCATGCACGGACTCTTCCCGGAGAGCGCGTATTCGTACGAGTCGGGAGGAGACCCTGTCGAGATTCCGAACCTTTCGTACGAGACGTTCGTGAATTTCCATAAGAAGTATTATGTCCCTTCGAATTCGTATATCTTCTTATACGGGGATACGGACATGGAGAAGAGGATGGAGTTCCTGGATCAGGAATACCTTTCTCATTTCGAACGTTCGGATTTCGATACGAGGGTGAAGGAACAGAAAGCTTTTGATCAGCCGGTCGAGAAAGAAATTTTCTATCCGATCGGGAAGGACGACTCTCCGAAGGACAAGACGACTCTCTCGTATTCGTTCGTTCTGAAGAACGGGCGGGACGAGAAGGAACTGATTGCCTTAAGGGCTCTTACGAGCGTGCTGGTGGATAATCCGGGCGCCCCGTTAAAGAAAGCTTTGATCGATAGCGGAGTCGGAAGCTCGGTGGAGATGGGCGTGAGTGACGAGCTGCTCCAGCCGTTCATGCAGATTGTCGTGAAGGGTTCGGAAGCGGATAAGAAGGATCTCTTTAAGAAAGTCTACAGAGAGACGATCGAGAAGATGATTCATGGTGAGCTGGACCATCGGAGCATTCTGGCCCAGCTGAACCACGCGGAGTTCGTCACAAGAGAAGATAAGGGCATCCAGGGATTCCCGAAAGGACTCGGGATCATCCTGACTTCGATTTCGACGTGGGCCTACGACGATTCGTTCGACGGGGCGGTGAAAGGTTTATCGTCTTTACCATATTACAAAGAGTTGAGGGAAGATCTCGAGAAGGGATATTTCGAGAAGCTGTTGCAGGACGAGTTTTTGGACAACCCCCACGCGTTGTTCCTCGTCTCCTCTCCGTCCAAGACGGTGCAGGAAGAGAAGGAGAAAGCCTTAGAAGAGAAGCTCGCGGAGTATAAGGCGTCGTTAAGCGAAGAGGAAATCGAGGATTTAATCAAGTCCTCGAACGAGTTAAGGGCGTATCAGGCTGCCCCGTCCACATCAGAGGAGCTGGCGACCTTGCCGCGTCTTACCAAGGATGATCTCGATAAGGAGATTCCGTTCCCGACTTCCGACGTTCGGGAGAACGGGAAATATAAGTCCTACGTCCAGATCCTTCCGACGAACGGGATCGCGTACATGTATTACGGATTCGATATGAGGGATTTGAGCCTCGAGGAGATTCCGTATGTGTCTCTGTTACGGAGCTACATCGGTACGCTCGGGACGAAGAAGCACAGCGCCAAGGAATTAAGCGACCTGCAGCTGATGGAAGCCGGGGCGTTCAACATGAGCATGTCGAACTATACGGACGCCAAAGGGGAATATAAGGCATTCGCCTCTTTGAATTTCTCCTCGCTGGACGATAAGGCCGGGATCGTTTCGGACCTGGCCGAAGAAGTGATCTTCGATACGGAGTATGACGATGACTCCCTGTTAAAGGAAGTGATCGAACGGATCAAGGCGGACATGCAGGGAAGACTCTCCTATTCCGGACACGTGTTCGCGTATCAGAGGGCGCTCGCTTCGAAGAATCTCAAAGCCGCGGTGAACGAGGCCACATCCGGCATCGCATATTACGATTTCATCTCCGATCTTTCGAAGCATTTCGAAGAGAAGAAGGAAGATCTGAAGAAGAGACTGGTCTCGTTAAGTAAGAAGCTGTTCGCGAAGGAACGCTTCTTCGTCATCTATACCGGTGATGAGGAGACGTACTCTGTCTTTAAGAAGAAAGCCGAAGAGTTCTATCAGAGACTCTCTGAGGAGAAGGAAGGAGAGATTCCTCACTTTGTTCCTTCGGTCACCAAAGAAGGCATCAAGGCCCCTTACGACGTTTCGTATGTGGCCAGGGCGGGCATTCTGCCGTTTACTTCGAATCTCCGTTATGGTCAGATGATCGTGCTGGATAACATCCTTTCGAACGATTATCTCTGGATGAAGGTTCGTGTCAAGGGAGGGGCGTACGGATGCTTCATCGTGAACAGATACGACGGGGATTTCATCCTGGCGTCTTATAGAGATCCGAAGTTAAAAGAGACGGACGGAGTTTATCAGGATCTTCCGGAGTTCGTGGAGAAGATGGATTATGACGAAGACGATCTGATGAAGTTCAAAATCGGGGCGCTAGGAACCCTGAATCCTGTGATGCATGTCTCCATCAAGGGATATAACGGGTTCTTAAATACGTATCTCTCCCAGAAGAAGGAAGATATCGATCAGAGAGTCGAAGGGGCGATCAACGCCACTCTGGACGATCTGAAGAGCTTCGCCGGAGATTTCAGAAAGGCCTTATCGGATTCTTCGTTCGCCGTTTTGGGCAAGGCGGATTTGATCGAAGAGAACAAAGAGATGTTCGATAAGATCAGGAATCTGGATTAGCCGATTTGTAAGATAGGAAGGGAAGGCAACGGGACGGAGATGTTCAAGTCTCCGGATTCGTTGCCTTTTTGTTATTAATAAAAGTCCTGATTCAAACAGATTTACACTTGTAACTCTAAAATCTGAAAATGATGTACGATTACAAGCTACACTTGGTAATCAGACCCCACGGGCTTGCCTGTGGGAGCAGTCAGAAAGTAATTTCCATCGATAAATTTGCGCCCAGGATGGTTTTTCCCGGAGTGGACTATGAAACAATCGATATCAGGGATGCCGATCGTCTTAACGGGCTTGCGCAGAGATTCTCGAAGATTGATGTTCTGATCAATAATGCAGCGGTCCAGCATGTGTCGCTGCTAAGCTCTTATGGCCAGAGCGATATGGAAGAAATGATCGATGTGAATATTACAGGAACCTTGAATGTCACCAGGGCGTTCCTCCCGCATTTGGAAGACGGATTGATCATTAACATCGGATCGGTGCACTCTTCTGTCCCTCGAACCAAGAAAATCCCTTACGATATGTCGAAAGCGGCCCTGGTTATCCTAACGAAAGAAACGGCGTTAGAACTCGAGGCGCAGAACACACGCGCGATATGTGTCGAATTCGGAGCGGTCCGGACACCTATGAACGATGACTTTAAAGACGAACAGGCGGCAAAAGAGGCCGTCGGCAAACAGGTCATCAAGCATTTAATGACCAGCGGCGAATGCGCACGGATGGTTTTCGAACTGACGACCGATAAATTCAAATATCTGAACGGATCGGTCATCCGCTATGACTGCGGGCGGTCGGTAAAATAGGCGTCTAACTCTATTGGTTTATAACGGAAGTCTCATTCTGTATCTGCCACTATTTGTTTGCTAAGTAAGAAGGAATTATTGTTAATCCCTTTGTTTAAAAAAACATGCCCATTTATGTGTTAAACTAAATGCAGATTTATGAAGTTCAAGAGCAATTCATTTATCAAAACTATTAAGAAATAGATATTGGGGAGGGGTTATGGGAAATTTTGCTTTAATTATTGCCGGCGGTGTCGGTGCTAGAATGGGCCAAGACATCCCTAAACAGTTTATTAATGTCTATGATAAGCCGGTTATCGTGTACACTTTGGAGGCTTTTCAGAAACATCCTCAAATTGATGGTATTGAAGTCGTTTGTCTTGACGGATGGCATGATGTTTTACGTGCATATGCCAAACAATTTGGAATCTCTAAACTTGAAAACATTGTCAGTGGCGGGAAGAACGGCCAAGATTCAATCCGTAATGGGCTGTTTGATCTTGCTTCAAGGCACAAAGATGATAACGATGTCGTTTTAATTCACGATGCAATCCGACCAATGGTAAGTCAAGATATTATTACTGACAATATACGCGTATGCCGTGAATACGGGAATGCTATTACCGTTATCCCGTGCACTGCCGCTATGTTAAAGACATATGACTCCCTTTCTACAACAGAACAAGTTTCCAGAGATAACCTCAAGGAAACACAAACCCCCCAAGCTTTCTTCTTAAAAGATATTTGTGAAGCCCATAAAGAAGCGCTGTCAAAAGGAATTACAAATTCTGTGGCTTCCTGCACCATGTATATCGAATTGGGGCGTAAGTTATTCATGTCTAAAGGTTCTGAAAAGAATCTAAAGCTCACTACAACTGAAGACATCGAGATTTTTAAGGCATTGCTTAATTCCAAAAAAGCGGAGTGGATGCATTAATATGCTTTTTGATAACGTTATTTATCAGAAAACATTGGAACGATCTATTAGTATTCTCCCGGATAAAGACTCTAGCTTCCTTATCACGGGAGCTACAGGTCTTATTGGTTCTTTCATTGTTGATTTATTTCATTGTGCGAATCTTCACGGCCATAGCCATCATGTTTATGCGTTGGGGAGATCAATCGAAAGACTGCAAAAAAGATTTTGTTATCATGATGATTTGATTACGCTTGTCCAGCAGGATGTATGTGATCCTTTTTCGGATAAATTACCAAACGCGGATTATGTAATTCATGCTGCCAGCAATGCGGATCCACGAACCTACGCCCAGTATCCCGCTGAAACTCTTTTGACAAATGTTTACGGTACAAGAAATGTCCTTGAATATTGCCGGAAATGCGAGAGCAAGCTGGTCCTGCTTTCAACATTTGAAGTGTACGGAAAAGCGGCGGATAGAGATGTCTATGATGAGACTTCTTTTGGTGTTATCGATGCGAACTCTATTCGCTCTTGCTATCCGGAAAGCAAGCGATGTGCCGAAATCTTAGTCAGATGCTATACGGAAGAATATGGGATTAAGGGCGTAATTGCCAGACTTTGCAGCATTTACGGGCCAACGATGCTGGCAAGCGATAATAAGGCTCATGCACAGTTCATTCGCAATGCCGTAAATAACGAAGATATCGTATTAAAAAGCGCCGGATCTCAAAGACGTTCCTATTTGTATGTCGCTGATGCCGTTAGTGCAATTTTTACAATATTGACAAAAGGTTCTATCGGAGAAGCATATAATGTTTCTAATGAAAATTCGGTTGCCACTATTGCAGAAGTTGCTCGAGAAGCATCAAAAATTGCGGGTACAAAAGTTGTATATCAAATTCCGGATGAAACTGAGAGACGGGGCTATTCCAAACCGCAGAATTGCATATTGAATAATACGAAGCTGAAAGATCTCGGCTGGAACGGAAAACACTCGCTTTCACAAGGATTGAAGGAAACAATCGATATTTTGAGGTAACCTTTAATATCTGCTGCGTAATAATGGAGGCAAAAAGTATGCTTGAGGAATTGAAAGAGAAGGTTTGCCGTATCAATAAAGAATTAGTTAGTTATCATTTAGTGACTTTCACTTGGGGCAATGTAAGTGCCATTGACAGAGAACGCGGCCTTGTCATCATTAAACCGAGCGGGGTAATTTATGATTTGCTGAAACCGAAGGATATGGTCGTCGTCGATCTTCATGGAAAAATCATAGAGGGTAAACTGCGGCCTTCCAGTGATACGCCTACCCATATTGAACTTTATAAAGCTTTCCCTGAAATCGGTGGAATCATTCATACCCACTCAACCTTTGCTACCAGCTGGGCACAGGCCGGAAGAGATATTCCCTGCTACGGAACAACTCAGGCAGATTATTTTTATGGATCGATTCCTTGCGTAGGAGTTCCGAGCCGTGAGGAAGTTGAAGGCGAATATGAAAAGAATACCGGCTTGTCTATAGTCCACTATTTTCAGCGGCAACATCTAGATGTTACGGCGGTTCCTGGAGCTTTGGCACAGTACCATGGGGTATTTTCCTGGGGTAAAGATCCCGAAGAAGCCATCTACCATGCTGTAGTTATGGAAAGAGTTGCCGAAATGGCTCTTTATACTGAAAGCATCAATCTTGGCGTAAAAGAGGCTCCGTCTTATCTTATTGATAAACATTACCAGAGAAAGCACGGAAAACATGCCTATTATGGACAAAAGAATGAATCCGAAAAATAGAGCTTCTTACTGAGGATGAGTAGCCAGCGTTTATTAAAGCACGCTTTCGCAACTATTTAAAATAGGCCTCAATATGATGCGTTTGCCTTTTTTCTATTGGTGGTAACTTCATATAGTCACCATATATTCTTGTCAGCATATCATCGTAATTTGCCAAGCAGGAGAACGTGTGGTGCTCAAACTCGATTGGAATGATGTTCGAAAAATAGGAGACAGGGAAAACCTTTTTACCTTCCTTTACATCTTTCAAACTCATGGATGTCAGATCCGTACAGCATTTGGTCGGTTTTGCCAAAGACCAATATTTCTCGAATTCTTTATACATGGAATCGGTGGTTTTCCAAAAGAATAAAATTCGGAAAAGAGCATGCTTGATATTAAATACGGTATCTTGGCGATAAGCAAGTGTATGGCTATACAGATAAAACTTTTTAACGATTCTTTGGCGCTTTTTGCCATCTTCGGGGACATAATCGAAAGGGAAAATATCCAGCCATAATCCCTCGCCGTTTATAGAGTTTTTCCCTTCTTCTGTCGCTATAGTGAAAGTATCAAAAACTTTAGAAAAGAACAGCCGGTTGGCCTTCTTATCATTCTTATAAGTTGCGAGTTTGTATCTTTCGTCTCCTTTGAACTCTTTCAAAAACTTTTCATAGTTTTCCCGATCCATGCAAATATCGATATCATCATCCCAGGGTATAAATCCTTTATGTCGAACCGCTCCTAGCATGGTACCTGCATAAAGAGAATATTTAATATTGTGTTCTCTGCAAAATGAGTCTACTTTAACTAGGATATTTAACTCGGTTTCCTGTATTTCTTTTAAAGTTAACGGCTTTCCAGACATGGATGAAATCCCCCTCATTTCTGAAATTATTATATCATCTTATTGTTGCTGGTTTTTATTGGTGGACTTTTCCGACATGTGCAAAAGGTTTGTGTAAATCGGCTTTGGCATCCGTGCAGTTCTACCTTACTTTGTTTCAGGGAGGAATGCCATAAATAGACATCCCGTATCAGAAGTCGAACTCGAGATTTCTTCTTGTCTCGGGATCGACTTCGTTCAGTCCCCTTATCACCGCCCCGGTACAGGATCATTCCCCTCTCTCCGTCGTGAAGTCTAAGAACCTCGCCGTCGGAATCTGCATATCGAGAAGTCTTCGAAGGCGGTCCGAATCTTCCTCGAGTAGTATCCGTTCCTGGAGGTGCCCTCGCCTTCGAGCGAGGCTTCCCTCATTATTCTGTGAGCGATTTAATGATGAGGAATCTGCACCTTTAAATTTTGATTTCTACGCTTTTTTGAGCTGGATCAAGCAAGGAAGTCCCTACCTGATTGGGTCCTGTTAGTTGGACAACTGGGTATAGGATTCATGGAGTGCATGCACTCCATGAATCCACACCAAAATGTCCGCTCTGTTCGTTGGTCGTCCGAAAACGATTCTGAGCCTCTCGATTGATTGCGCCCGGCTGTTGAAGATTCTATTTCTTACTCTTATCCATCCAGCTTTTGATTTTATCGAACCCGAAATAAGCTAGCAGGAACTGAATGGATGTATTCAAGCAATATACTTTCTGCTCTCTGTCAATAAGTTCTTTTTGCTTTTTCCAAACGGAAACGCTGTCCATTTTTAAAGCCTCGTCTCTGGTCGGCATCCGGTGCGGATTGTCGAGAATGGAATTTGTGAGAATCAGAGAATCTTTTAATAAATCGCAGTAGGTATCGAAGCTGAAATGCTTCAAATCGACAGGGCGGCCGTTGCTGTCCATCTCCCGCTTATATTGTGCTCCGTTTCGGACAGGGAAGGTCGGAAGTGTATCCGCTCCATCGAGATGATGTATTTCACGGATGGATTCGAACATCGGATAGTTCAGGAGAAGCAGCCCGTTATCTGAATCATCGTTGAACACTTCCAGCATCTTAGGGATGGCTTCCATCCTCTTTTCTTCGGGTAACTCTAACGCGTGCAGATCCAAATCGAAGATAAGATATTTCGCTTCGAATCTTTTTTCTTCGAGCAATTTCTTTTCTCCGGGATTTATTCTTTTTGATAACTGAATTGCTTTTTCCAATTCGATATCGAAGCCGTATTCTTCCATCTCTCTATAAAGGGAGTAAATATTGTATCGGAAAGGGACTAAGGTCATCCGGATTCCTTTCTCCGGGAGAAGGGAATTCAGCTTTGCGAAAAACTTTCGCTCCCTTTCTCCTTCGACAAGAATCAGAATGTCCCCTTTAGCCATCGTTAGTCTTCAAATCCCTTGTTGCGGTAAATCTTTTCTAAATTATGTCCTTCGCGGAGCTCCCGATCTGTGCAGTCGCAGACGGGCTTGATCTTCCCGTCGGTCATGAGGAAGACCGTATCGGGGCGGTTGATTTCGTTGGACATCAGCGAAGTATTGTGGGTCGTTACAAAAGACTGGAAGGACTTCTGTTTATTCAGCAGTTCGATGATCTTCCGGCTCAGTTCGTAGTGATAGAAGGCGTCGAACTCGTCCACGAAGAGGAAGGTAATATCGCTGAAGCACATCTTCCAGTAATAGAAAAGCTCCAGGGCCTGGCTCCCGGTCGAGAGGAGGGACGGGAGAGGATACTGGTTGACGCCGAATTTGGCGACGAGGAGTACTTCCTCCTTTCCGGAAAAATCAATCTTTCCGGTTTTGATAGCCGAGAGTTCGTAATCAAGCCCGGCATAATCGGACAGGAACTTCTGAAAGTCCTTGACCTTGTTTTCTGTGATAATCCGGTTCTCGATCTGTTCGACCTGGCCTTTATACCCTTTGAATTCGTTTCCCCTGTTGAGGCAACGGAACCAAAGCATGCCTTTTACGAAATCGAACAGCTTCGAAATGGGATCTTTCTTATCGAAACGGATGGTCCGGTAGATGAAAAGAAGAGGGGAGATTCCTTTGGACCGGTTCTCAAAGTTCAGGCTCTTTGTGTTCGGGATGGAGCAAACGAGTTTTTTCTTTCTGTTCTCATCGTAATCGAGAAGAGTCTTTCCGTTCACAATCAGCTTTTCGGCTGAGACATAATTCGGATCTTTCTTCGTGTAGATATAAACGACCTCGTCGTCTCCGAATTTAAAAGTGTAAGAAAATTCCGGATCCTGATTGGTATAGGCATTCCTATATACTCCGGAGAAAGGAGAGGAGAACGTGTTCGAGAAAGGATTCGCGCTTAGGGCCATGAGGTTGTTCTCAATATCGAAAATAGCCTCGCCTAAATTGGACTTACCGGCTCCGTTTTTTCCATAAATGACGCCTTTGTTGATAATTCCGCCCTTAATCTGATCCGTGTTGAAATCATAATTCTTGGGCGCTCCCAAAGAGAAAGTCAGACGATCGCGAAAGTTCTTAAATCCGATGACTGAGAATTCTTTCAGCATAGTATTCAATCCTCCGTAATTTATTTACGGCATTATACTAACACATCAAATATGACAAATGGTAATACTTTGCATATCCGAGATTTGAATTAGTTAGCCCGACGATTAGAGCTTCCGATTGACATTTATAATTCCTTCCATAATTTATAAGGCGATTCCCTCACTGGTTGAAAGATTTCCATAAGTTATATAATGGGTTACTGCGTGCCGAACAGTAGAGGGGAATAGTAGCATAATGGAAACAGATAAGATTACTCAGCCTGTCCGGATTGCCCAGGTTCTGGGTGAATCCCAGAACGGAGGAGTGGAAGCGGTCATCCGGAATTATTACCGCTTTATCGATCGTAGCAGATATCAGTTCGATTTTTACGTTACGAACACTTCCGAAATCATCCGGCGTGAAGAAATCGAGAGCATGGGCGGAAGGATTTTTCTGATTCCGCATTATAAGACGCATCTCTTACCCTTCGAACATACTCTCTATAAGGATTTCGTTGAGAACAAATATCTGATCGTGCACAGCAATATGAACACGCTCAGTTATTTTGTCCTTCGTCAGGCCAAGAAAGCCGGCGTTCCCATCCGTATCGCCCATTCGCATTCCACGTCGAATCCGGAGGAGAAGCTCAGGAACATGATCAAGAACGTTCTCCGTACGAAATCGACGGTATACGCGACGGATTATGTCGCCTGTTCGGAAGTGGCCGGTGAGTGGCTTTTCGGAGAAGAGAATTTCAAAGCTGGGAAAGTGAAAGTTTTGAATAACGGGGTCGATCTGGACAAGTTCCGGTTTAACGAAGAGTTCAGGAAAGAGATCCGTGAGAAGTATTCCATCGGTGAGAATACAGTCGTCCTGGGGCATATAGGAAGACTCGTCACTCAGAAGAACCAGTCTTTTCTGCTGGATGTTTTCGCCCAATACCATAAGATCAATCCGGATTCCGTTTTGATGATCTTGGGAGAAGGTCCTTTAAAGGAAGAGCTGGAGAAGAAAGCCAAGGAGTTGTCTCTTGAGAAAGAAATTGTTTTTGCCGGAGTCGACAGCAATCCGGAAAAGTATTATTCCGCTTTCGACGCGTTCCTGCTTCCGTCTTTATATGAGGGGCTTCCTGTAGTATTGGTCGAGGCTCAGGCTTCCGGGCTTCCTTGCTATGTTTCTGAGAATGTTCCGTTAGAAGCGAAGGTTCTTCCTTCTACTATGTATCTTCCCATTCGTTCTTCGGAGGATTGGGCCAAAGCAATTAAAGACGGAGGCTTTAAGACTGCAAAAGAAAGAATAGACTCCGCAGCTTCTCTTAGAGGCGGAAAATTTGATTTGAAGCAGAGAGCAACGGAGCTGACTGATATTTATAATGAACTGATATTGAATTACCGCGAAAGGATTTTTGGACAAAATTGACTCAATATTTATTAATTTCATAATAATCACCAGTGACGAATAAAATCTTGATGCTATTTTATTACAGACTGAGATAGTACTAAATATTGGTCTAAGATTGTTCTGTAAAGTTAAAGGTAAATTTGCGTTGTTGGGATAATAAATCTGGATTTGCAAGGTTTATCTCAATGACGAGATTCCTGATTATGCTTTTAAGGAAGGCGAGCCATTGGACGGATACGATCCGTATTCCAATTCAAAGAGTTGCTCCGAACTTGTGACCCATTCTTATAAGAAATCCTTTTTCGTTGACGGAAGATGCGCCATCTCTACCGCCAGAGCGGGGAATGTCATCGGAGGCGGAGATTTTGCGAAAGACAGAATCATCCCCGACTGCGTGAGAGCCATTGAGAAGAAGGAAGACATTATCGTTAGAAATCCTTATTCCACAAGACCTTATCAGCATGTTCTTGAGCCTCTGTATATCTACCTGGAGATTGCGGAAAAACAATATAAAGACGGCAACTATCAGGGTTATTACAATGTCGGACCGGATGACTGCGATTGCGTGAACACGGGTGATTTGGTCACGAAATTCTGCGATGCCTGGGGCCGAGGAGCGAAATGGATCAACAAACACGACGGCGGCCCGCACGAAGCGGCTTTCCTGAAGCTTGATAACAGTAAGATTAAGGAAGTCTTCGGCTGGACGCCCAGATGGCATATCGACGAATGCATTCGGAAGATTGCGTATCAGTTCTGCCTGAAAAACAATATTGATCTGAATTGGCTGCTGATCACGAGTGTCTATAGCGAAGAAAGAAAAGACGCAAATCTTATAACGACTTGCATTCAATCGCTTAAAGAGGGAAGAACTTTCGAATGCACCAAGTTGGAACAGCAATGGGATTATCTCCATATTGACGATTTGATTCAGGCTATGTATCTTGTCGGCAGGAAAAGGGGGAAGGTGCCTTATTTATCCTGTTGGTTCCGGTGAAGTGCATCCGCTGTCTTATTATGTAGAGATGATTGGGAAAAAGCTTCATAAAGAGGAACTCTTAAGGGTTGGCTCCCTACCTTATAAGAATAATTATATTGATAATTCAATTCCTGATATAACCAGACTTAAACAGCTTGGATTTGTTAATACAAGAACATTTGCGGCTTACATTGACGAGATGATTAAGTAATTCAAAATTTGATAAATCACTCAAAGCCTTATTGTATATGCAAATGTTTCCTCACAGTTAAGTGATCATAAAGTGCAATCAAAGATGCTTTATCTTCATTAGTGCTATAAGCAAAAGGGCGCTTCAAAAAAGGAAGTAGGTGATGCTGCTAATTTCAGTAATCATTGGAGCCTATAATTTCAAATACTAGGACTTAGGGTTGGTATTGGTTGAAGCACAGGCGTCCGGTCTGCCGCGCTACGGATCCGAGTTTGTCACTATTGGATTCAAGCAATTGACTTTTACTCAGTATTTGCCAATTTTAAATCTTAAAATCTGGGCGAAAGCAATTGAAGACGGAGGCTTTATAACTGCAAAGGGAAAAAGACTCCGTAATCTCTCTTAGAAGCGGAGAATTTGATCTTGCATAGGAAGCTTTTGAACTAACAGACTTATATGATAGTTTGTTAACGGATTATACCGAAAAGGGAAATTAATATGTATTAAATGTTTCCCAATCTTTGGTACTATAAGCGCCTGATCACTGGCCAGCCGGATGCTTTCTGGGCCGGCCTCTTTTCCTCTTCGGAGGAACGGGTGCAGGCTTCGAAAGACCCAAGGCTTCAAG
>Ga0256406_1001019_pt1 | contig 46872 bp, 36 predicted proteins | sample RumenRJG_03DNA_FD_185986 | JGI IMG/M metagenome (GOLD analysis project Ga0256406, IMG submission 185986) | Bovine rumen microbial communities from Lethbridge, Alberta, Canada - RJG_03 | ecosystem: Host-associated > Mammals > Digestive system > Stomach > Rumen | place: Canada: Alberta | collected... | reverse complement strand
GGTCCTTTTCCAGAGGACCAATATCCGTGATTTATATAATCAGCCGACAGCTCCTGCATGTGTTCCGGAGGCGGAGACTTTCGAGCAACTTACTTTGTGGTAAAATTTCTCCGGACAGCAGTGATTTCAAATAATTAAAATATACGGGCGATTCCTTCAGGATGATAACTTACCGGAAAAGAGATTCTAATGATTTACGAAAAGATATCCAGCATCAACTTACATTCCATTACATGTCAAAAAGTGCGTTCCTACAACATTAATCACGGCTCTTGAAGACAAGAATCTGAGTATAAAAGATTGCAAGTTCACTCGTCCAGGTATGTCCAGTCGAACAGCAGTGCCGATACCGTGGCCTGCAGGGTGTTTCTGGAATGAAATTTTTCAAGCAGTTCGCTCTTTTTCTTCTTGATCGAAATCTCGCTCCTGGATAATTTGTCACCAATCTCCCTGTTTGTAAAACCGTACATGGAAAGCAACAAGATGTCTTTCTCATATTCATGGAGCCGACAGGTTTTCATGGAATTTCACTAGTGTCCCGTTAAGGGATTGTTAAAAGTTTATAATTGTTTTATTTTTAGTTAATTATAAAGGTATTTTCTTGTACACGACTTGAATCGTAACTTTGGACTGACCATCTTATCTGTCAGTCTATGTTCACAGGAAAAACCGTATTTGCTCAACTTATGTCGTTTATACCTCGTAGAGACTTCAACGCATGTGTCGCCAGATACAAGGGAGACTATCGTACCAGGAATCTGTCCTGCTACGATCAGTTTCTCGTGATGTGCCTTGCGCAGTATGCTTCGAAGAATAGCCTTCGAGATATTGAGGCGAGTCTGATTGCAGTTGAGCATAAGTTGTATCATAGTGGCATCAGTTACGCTGTTCCAAGAAATACTCTCGCTAAAGCAAACGAGCAAAGGGACTGGCGTATATTATATACCGAGACTTCGGACAGGCTCTCATCAAGCGAGTCCGTCCTCTGTATGCGGAAGATCCATTCAGGCTCGATATTGACAATATGGTCTATGCCTTTGATAGCAGCACTATAAGTCTTTGTCTGAAACTCTCTGTCCATGGGCTAAATTCAGAAAGACTAAAGCTGGTATAAAGATGCATACTCTCTTGGATCTGAGAGGCAATCTTCCTGTCTATATCCACCTTACAGATGCCTCTGTGCATGTTGTCAAGGCTCTTGATACTCTCTGTATTGAGATGGGAGCCATCTATCTTTTGGACAAAGGTTATGTCGATTTCTTCAGACTCTTTAACCACATCCACAAGAACGGAGCCTTCTTCGTAGCCAGGGCGAAAGACAACATGCTGTACGAAGTTGTCGAGTCCAGAGGAAGTGATCCCGAGGCTCTCAGAATGGTCACATATGAAGACTTCGCTACCGGTAAGGTCTACCGCTTCCTTACCAACCATTTGGGATACGAAGCTCTGACGATCGCAGAACTCTACAGAGAGCGCTGGAACGTCGAGCTGTTCTTCAAATGGATAAAGCAACATCTTCATATCAAGTCATTCTATGGCACCTCGGAGAATGCCGTCTATACTCAAATTTGGATTGCGGTATGTTCTTTCCTGATTCTGGCACTTGCCAAGAAAAAGTTAGGGCTAGAGCAATCATTGTATACAATTTCTCAAACGTTAGGCTTTGTGTTATTTGAGAAAGTGCCTATAAATCAATTGTTTAACAAAAATCAAAATTCCGTTTCAACTGACGAATATCCTAACTTATTCAGTATTAGTTAGTTTAAACGGGACAGTAGTGATGGAATTTCCCAATGTACCGTCATCATGGTTGATGAAGTAAATCTGTGAAGCGGCAGGTATAAAGTAACAAGCCTTTGGCGTATTCTCATCGAAATTACGGGAAACCGGAGAAAGGTCGAAGGCCGCCAAGAAACTCGTTTCTTCATCATTATGCCCAAGGCAGGTCGCTTTCATGTGCAAGCATATCTCGATGCTGAAGAATTTGGCTCTGATTCTGGCGTATATGATTCCCTTGTCTTTGGGGTTGATGGCTTCCCCATGGGCGTATTCGCTGGATATTGTCAAGAATATTTTCCTGACAGTTTCCACTTCATCGGCGCCGACGACGCATTCCCTTGAAACTCTGTATGGCTTCGAGAAATCCAGCTTCATGAGGTTATCGCCTACTCCTAAACTTAATGCATAGACTTCATCGTTTCTGACGACTATCATGACGGTCTTCTTGTTCGTCAGGAATGAAGTCTGGCTGAGCAACATGGCAACTTCCCGACGATTTTCGGCAGCAGATATCGATTTCCGACCCATACGCATCAAATTTGCCGAAAGTTAAGAATTTACGGGAACACCTCCAACATATTCTGCCGATTCGCAAGATGCTGACGGCAAGGCGGGCATCTACATGCCGCAAATGGCTGGCGGTGTTTGATTTGGCGTTTTTACACTCCGAATCGGGTTTTCGGCCCAAACGGTGTGCAAAATGGCGTTTTTACACACCGGATCGGGGGTCCGGGGCGAACGGTGCCGGTCGGTCGGGGATGATCCGAAATTTTTCTCGAAAAAGTCGCCGGATTTCTTGGAAAAACGACGGGGCCTTGCTACCTTGCGCAAAAGACCACGTATATGTCAGATGTTAACAGACCGTTGACCTGGCGTGAGGCGGTGAGAAGTGGGGAGGCGTCTTTTCGGAGCAACGTCCCTTTCTGGCATCTGCCCACAGACGGGAACAACCAACAGATATTTTTCACGAACCGCGCGGATTTCGCAGCCGCGATGAACGCCCTTGCCATAACGTCCGCCCTCTTTCAGGTAAGGCTGGTCGCCTACGAGCTCATGCACAACCATGTACATTTCATCCTGAGCGGACAGAAAGACGAGTGCGAGGCCGCATTCATGGAATTCAAGCGCCGTCTGGATAACCATTTCACCAGATGCGGCCGATTCGGAGTCTTGTCCAATTTCGACTTCGAGCTCATCCCGATCGAGAGCCTCCAACAGATGAAGACCGAGATTGCCTATGTCCATCGCAATGCCTTCGTCGCGTCGCGGAACAATCTGGTCTACACCTACGAATGGGGGTCGGGAATGTACTATTTCCATGAAGTCCTGAAAAAGATGCATTTCCAGCCATTCTCGGAAGTCCCGTATCTCAAGCGACGGGAGATATTTCAGGGAAGGGTACTGAAGATGCCCGACGGGTACACGTTCAATGGCGAATATGTCTTCCCTCCAAGCTTCATGGCGCTGGGGCTTGGGGAATCGTTCTTCAATTCGCCGGCCGAATATTTCTACAAACTGACCAGGAACCTGGAGGACCAGAGTCTGATAGCCGATAGGCTGAGGGACAGGGTTTTCGTCAGCTACGAGGAGGGTTTCAACATCGCACAGACCTTGGCATGGAACATTTTCCATGCCAAGGTCACGATGCTGACGGGCGAGCAGAAGACGGAGCTTTCCCGCCGTCTCCATTTCGACTATAAGCTGTCGAACAAGCACATATCCACCATTCTCAAAATGGATATCGCGTTTCTTGACGAAATCTTCCCCGAAAGGAGGTAAGCGCCGCTGCCTCCGGGGAGGGACGGCGGAAAGGCTGGAATCCGCCAAGACGGCGCCCTTCCGCCTTGCCTCAACACCCGGGGACCGATTTCGGTGTGTGATTTGGCGTTTTTACACACCGAATCGGGTTTTCGGCCCAAACGGTGTGCAAAATGGCGTTTTTACACACCGGGGGTCCGGGGCGAAAGAATGAGCGGGAGGGGCGGGCCTAGAGGGCGGAGAGGTCCTCGTACTGAGGGGTGAAGCCGCAGCCTGTGGCGGTGTTGACGATGAGGAGCACCTTGCCCCTGTACTTCGAGAGGCTCACCTCCTTGCCCTCCTTGTCCAGGAGGCCGAAATCATAAACCGTATTCATGTTTCCTTATAGTTTTGAGCCATGCCCGCCGCCGGTCCGCGGCAGAGGACAGGGTCAATGTAGATTGTCGATGGCAGCGATGACCTTCTCCTCGGGGGCGTCTTTCATCAGGACACGTTTTTCCGAATCGAGGAGATAGAGCGACGGAATCGCGCGGACATTGTAGCTCTGGTCAGTGCGGATTTTGTAGCTCTGGTCGTAGCCTGTGTACCAGTCAGCCGGATAGTTCCCGGCATAGGCCTTCCACTCAGGAAGGTCCTGGTCTATATATACATTCACGACGGCGAGCCTGCCGTCCGAAATCATCTCGGTCACATGGGCGTCTTTCTCAAGCGCCTCTATGATATGCCTGCATGAAGGGCAGCCGGGGTTCGAGAAGAAGAGCAGGGTCCACTCAGCCTTGACCGAATAGAGGCTGCGGACTCTTCCGGCTAGGTCTGTAAAGGTGAAATCTGCCGCCGGAGTGCCGTACCGGTTCATGGAGCAGAGCTTGGCTTCATATTCATAGACCGGCCTCATGGCCGGGTCTGTGAGTGAAGACGTGGCGAGTCTTTTGACGAAAGGCAGATAAAGGTCTTCGTTGCGTGCCGGAGAATTGGGGTCGTAGAGATAGCGGCAGATGAGGGATACCAACTTGGAGAAGGCATTCGAAGCGGTGTCGGCCTTCTGGAAAGTTTCCAGCTGGGTGAAGAAGCGGTCCACGTCATTCTGGGCCTCGGAGACGGGAATGTATGAAAGGAAGGTGACATAGTTCCCGACATTCTGTTCCAGCTCCTCGTCGCCGACCCCTTCGGTATGAGTGGAATCCCTGAGCCACACATTCTCCGGAACGGGTTTGAAAAATTCGTCCCAATAATGGTCAGCCATGTAGGAGAGGCGCATGGCGTCATCGCTTATGGCCGTAGGGACAAGGGCCATCGGGAACTGTCTCGTCTGGGGGGCCGGAGTCCTGACGGACTTACTGCCGCAGGCGGCCGAAAGAAAAGCGGCGGCAAGTAAGGATATAAGCCTAATCCCTTTCATTCTCAGCAAGCTGCGCTTCGGAGATATTGATGATGAAATCTCCCATCTTTTCCATCTCGGCAATGATGTCCATGTAGAAGACGCCGATCTGATACTTATAAGCCGGGTTCTCTTCGATATTAATAATGTGCTCTTCACGCAAAGTACCGCGGCATTCGTTGATATTGTACTCTGCGTCCTGAGCGTTGGTGATATCTTTGAGCATGTAATACGGCTTGCGGAGATTGTCGATCATGGCCTTGTAAGCCTCGTCGAGAAAATCTGCCATCCTGGCTATCTTCTTGTTCTGCCCCGAATCGAAGGTCCAGCCTCTGTCGTTCCTCCGCTGAAGAATCCTGCCTATAGAATCTCCAGAATCACCGAGGCTCTCAAGCTCGGAAATTATCTTATACATGCCTTTTATCCTTCTGGCGGAAGCGTCAGAAATTTCGCCGGCCGAAACCTGGTTGAGATACGTCGCTATCTCATACTCAATCCTATCGGTAATCTGCTCATATTTCACCAGCTTGGCCCGCATTTCGGAGAAAGTCTCGGGGTCTTTGGCGAAGATAGCCGACTTCATGTAGTCGAAATCTTTGTAGCAGATTTCCGCAAAATGGATTATTTCCTGCTTAGCCTCATCAAGAGAGAGCTCTGCCGTAGACAAAGGGCCGCCCTGGATGAACTTGAGTCTGAAGACTTCCTCCTCTCCTTCCGGGGTCGGGACGATTTTGGTGACGATCTTCACAAGCTGAGGTATGAACCAGACGAGGATGAGAGTGTTGGCGAGATTGAAGACCGTATGAAGGATGCAGATTCCATAGAGCCAGCTCTCCTGAAGCGGGAGCGGAATGACGCCGTCGGAGGGCCTGGTCATTTCATTCGGGTTAGGGAAACCAAGCCATGTCACCATGTCACCGATGAGCGCGATAAGAGGATGGAAGAAAACAAGGGCGAGGACGACTCCGAAGACATTGAAGACCGTATGGATCAGGGCCGTCCTTTTTGCTGAATAATTGCCTACGGCGGCGGCTATGTTGGCGGTGATGGTGGTGCCGATGTTTTCTCCGAGCACCATGGCTATGGCCATGTCAAAACTTATCCATCCGTTTGCGAGGAAGACCATGGTGAGGGCCATGGCGGCAGACGAGGCCTGGAGAATGAGCGTCAGGACGGTTCCGACAAGGGTGAAGATTATTATAGACCAGAAGCCGAAACTTGTAAGTCCCTTGACAAGGGCCAGCGTGTCAGGATACTTGTTGAGGTCCGGAACGGAATCCTTCATGGCCACGAGGCCTATTAGAAGCAGGCAGAAGCCTATTACGAACTGGCCGATGCTCTTGGTTCTGTCCGACTTTGAGGCAAGCATCACTACACCCAGAATCATGAAAGGCAGGGCCAGGGTCGTAATGTCGAAACTGAAGCCGAAGAGGGCTATGAGCCATGCTGTTATGGTCGTTCCGATGTTCGCGCCCATGATGATGCCCACGGCGTTGACAAGGGACAGAAGGCCGGCGTTCACCATGCTGACGACCATGACCGTGGTTCCGGAAGAAGATTGGATCAGTGCGGTCACGATAATTCCGGTCAGAATTCCCTTCCATGGAGTAGAGGTCATTGATGCGAGGAAAGACCTCAGCTTGTCTCCGGCGGCTTTCTGAAGTCCTGAGCTCATGAGCGTCATTCCGTAAAGGAACATGCACATCGCTCCTAGCAAAGTCAGAATCTGGAGTAGGACTTCCATAATCAACAGTATTTTCTCATTAACGGGAGCAAATTTAGGTAAATTTATTAGTTTTGCAGGCATCATGGGCGTTGAGATTTGATAATATGCGCAATAACTTTATAAGAGCTTTGGCGGCCGCCTTTGCCACCGTACTCGGGACCATCGGCGCAGACGCCCAAATATGGACAAACGGGAACGACCCTGGCTCTCTGGGGTGGAGCCAGATACGGACTGAGCACTATAGGATTGTCTATCCCAGGGGACTGGATTCTCTCGCCCGTCTGTATGCCGTCAACCTTGAGCGCTGGCTGCCCTTAGAGGCGGCTAGCTCGGGCTTCGCTCCCGGACAGAACTACAGGAAAGCGACTCCTGTAATTCTTCATGCCTATTCTTCCACTTCCAACGGGAGCGTGACCTGGGCCCCGAGGAGAATGGAGCTCTTCACTATGGAGGAACCTTACTCCCCTGAGCCTTATCCCTGGGCAAGCAATCTTGCCATCCATGAACAGCGGCACCTGGCTCAGATGCAGTTCGGCTGCGGGAGGCCGTGGAAGCCCGGGAACATAATCTTCGGCCAGCTCTTTCCGGGCCTCATGTCAGGCCTCTATCCCGGCCCGGCCCTGCTCGAGGGAGACGCCGTGGTGGCGGAAACCGCTCTGACATCGTCCGGCCGCGGAAGGACAGCCTCCTTCCTCAACTATATGAGGGCAGCCTTCGACAACGGAGACTGGCGAGACTACTGGAAATGGGTCTATGGCTCCCAGCGCTACTACACCCCTGACTATTACAGGGCGGGCTATATGCTGGTCGCCGGAATGAGCACCGCCTATAACGACCCGGACTTCACCAAAGATTATTTCTACCGCGTCAATTCCGGCCTTCGTTTCTTCAATCTCCAGAAGACCGTCAAGGCCGCCTCCGGAGAGCGGTCATTCAAGGCGGCCTTCTCAGAGATAGAGAAAAAATTCGCCGACGATTGGGCCTCCTCGGAAAGAGAGCGAGCCCCTTTCATAGAGTCCGAGCCGGTTATGCCTTTCGCAAAAAGGCACACGGTCTTCTCCGGGCTGACCTCTCTTGGAGACGGTCTATTCGCCGCCGTGCGCTCCGGCATTTCCTCCCCATCGAGCTTGGTAGTCATCGACACTTCCGGACGAGTACTCTGCTCACGGCCTTTCTCAGAAAGGACCAGCCGCCTCTACGCAGACCGAAGCGGCCGGCGAATCTACTGGTCTGAAGAAAGGAGCGGGACCCTTTGGAGGCTCGCCTCAAAATCTGACATCTACTACATCTCCTATTCCGTCAAGGAAAACGGAGAGCCCGAGCTCTCCGGTCCGGTACGTTTCGCCGGCTCTGAGCGTCTGACCTGCCCTGTGCCGTCTCCTGACGGACAGAAGGTAGCGGCAGTCGGCCATCCCTATGAAGGAGGGACGAAACTACTTGTCTTTGACAAGGATGGCAAGACTCTTTATTCGCACTATTTCGCAAGCGGGATACAACTGCTTGAGCCTTGCTGGCTCTCTGACAGGCTCTATGTCTCCGGCATCAAAGACGGAGGGGCGGGAATCTGGCTTTCTCCGGGTGAAGGAGAAGGAGACTTTGAGGAGATTCTGGCCCCGCGCCATGCCACTATCGAAAGTCTCTCCGCCTTCGGAGAGAGGCTTTCATATATCAGTGACGCAGACGGCTCCATGGAACTCTACAGCCTTGACCCCGGAAGCGGGGACTGCCGCCGCCTCACCAGCACGGCCTACGGCCTCTCTTCACCCGTATTCTACGGCGGTTTCCTTTACTACACCATGCTCGGGCTGAAAGGCTTTCCGGAGGCCTACAGGTCCGGAGCCATGATCTACAGGACGACGGCAGACGACTTGCAGGACAAGAGAGTTCCTGCTTCTGAGATAAGCCCTGTTCCTATTGCCGAAGAGCTATCTTCTCAGGAGCGGGCGCTCGGCAACCTACCCGTCACGGCATCCGCCTATGATCTGTCAGGGGTCGAAGTCAGCGAGCCTGAGAGATACAGCCGTTTAGGCCACGCCCTGCGCATCCATTCATGGGCTCCATTCTATTTTGACTATGACAACATTTCGAGCCTGAGTTCCGATGCCCTTTATTCGGAGCTCGGAGTAGGTATGACCGTTCTTTTCCAGAATGACCTCGGCAATTTCTACGGCTCGGCTGGTTACCAGCTTGTCGGCGATAACGATTTTCTATCCGGGTCTTCGGAATTACGTAATGCAGGACATCTGCGCCTGACCTACAAGGGACTTCCAATCGCCATGGAGGGAAGTCTCGATGTCAACGAAAGGAAGGCCTTCCGGCACGACATCTACGCCTTCCATCTGAAGACCGCCAAAGACAGCCTCAGGATAGGCTTCGTAAGATCCCGGTATGCCAAAGCTCACGTCCTCGGGCGGCTCAGGTTCTATCTGCCTCTTGATTTTTCCAGGCATGGCTGGAGCTCCGGCTTCATACCTTCCCTCACCTACAATTTCGACAATGACTACTATTCCGGCGCCATAAACAATTATGAGGTCAGCGACCTGGGCAGTCTCGAGAATAAGAAATATATGGGAGAAACAGGCTATCCGGATTCGCACGGCACGCAGAATCAGTTCACCCTCGCCGCCAGGGCGTACGCCGTCCGTCCTCTCGCTTCGTCCCAGGTCTACCCTTCCTTCGGCCTCGGCGCCGAGGCCGGCTGGCGCACCCGCATAAAATACGAAGGCATTATGCCTCCTTCGGCATATTTCTATGTCTATGGTTACCTCCCCGGCCTCTTCCTCAACCAAGGCCTGAGGCTCACCGCCATGGGCCAGGAATATCTCAAAGAAGGGACTTTCTGGAAATCCAATACCGTCAACACTGTTCCGAGGGGCTTTTTCTCCTCCGAACTGGATGATGTCTTCTCGGCTTACACTAAGAGACAGCTGAAACTCACCGCCGACTACGCCATCCCTATCTGGATCGGCGACATTTCCGCCCTGTCCCCTATAGCCTACATCCGTAATTTCGTCCTCACTCCGCATTTTGACCTCACGGCCTTCCACTGGTCCTCCCATTCCTTCCTGCCAAAGGGGACGGGCGTAATCTGGAGCGCCGGAGCATCTTTCACCCTCCGCCTGGGAAATTTCTTATGGCTGCCATACGAGACCAGCATAGGCCTGGATTATTGCTATAACGGAGGCAAAGATTACACCTTCGCCAAGGGCCTCGGGGCAGATTGCTCTCGCTCAAGAGTCTCCTTCATCTTCCAAATCTCTCTCTGAAAAGAGTTTCGGACGGACTTTTTTCCGCGGAATCTATAGATTTTGCCGATTTATGATTTAACTTTGTTATTCTTGATAACCAAGATATCGGAATACAAACACTGCTGACAGATGAAAAACATATCTGATTTATGGAAGAAAGAGGATTGGCTCGCCAATTGGATCGGCTTTGTCGTGATAGCCGCAGCCTGCGTTGCAGTCCTGACAGGCTGGTTTGATTTCTCCGCCTTGAATTTTAAGAAATGGAAAATCTGGGAAGGAGACTCCGTACAGGCTGGATCCTTGCTCCAGCAACTGTCAGCAGGAGCCTTCTGGCTGAAGCTGCTCACAACAGGACTGATTCTCGGATTCCTCTTCTGGACTGGACAGAAGCTGATGGGGCATGACGGCAAGAAATTTCTGATTGCCTTCATCGGACTTTACCTCATCTCCGTGATCGTCAGGATGATCAGCGCAGAATTTACTTTAAACCGCTACCTCGAATGGGCTTTCTGGGCCTTAATCGTCGGTCTGCTCATTTCCAATACGGTAGGTGTGCCGCAGTGGCTGCGTCCGGCCATCCAGACAGAGTACTACATCAAGACTGGTCTAGTCATTATGGGCTTTTCCGTCCTCTTCTCCAACATCTCACGTTTCGGACTCTATGGCCTGGGCATCGCCTGGGGAGTGACCCCTGTCGTCATTCTCTTCATGTGGTGGCTCGGGACGAGGGTCTTCAAGATGAAGAACAAGCCTCTGGTGATAACTCTTGCTTCCGCCACTTCGGTCTGCGGTACTTCCGCCGCCATCGCAACGGGAGCGGCATCCGGCGCAAAGAAAAACGATCTCTCGATAGCCATCTCCATATCGATTATTTTCACCATCCTGATGATGGTCCTGGAGCCTATTCTTCTGAGAGCCTTCAATGTTCCTGAAATCATGGGAGGTTCCCTTATCGGAGGCACCGTTGATTCCACCGGAGCCGTCGCAGTCGCCGGAGCCGCCTACGGAGGCACCAATTCGGTCGGAATGCAGGCCGCAGTGCTGGTGAAATCCATCCAGAACATTCTGATCGGGTTCATAGCCTTCTTCGTCGCTCTCTATTTCGCCAAATACGTAGAGAACGGTTCCGAGAGCTCAAACGTGGGCGCAGGTGAAATCTGGCGCCGCTTCCCTAAGTTCATCCTCGGCTTTTTCGCCGCCTCCCTCGTGGCTTCTTTCGTGATCAGTCCGCTCTTCGGCGGCGACCAGGTGGCCGCGATCAACAAGGTACTCGACCAATATAAGAACTGGGCCTTCGTGCTTGCCTTCACCTCCATAGGCCTCGATACCGATTTCAGGGAGATCGCAAAACAGATGCAGGGTGGAAAGGTGCTATGGCTCTATATCATAGGCCAGACCTTCAACATAGTCCTGACCTGGATTGTGATCTGGTTCCTGCTTTCAGGCAAATTCTTCCCTATCCCTGACCTCCAGCTGTTCAGCTAGGCGGTCCCTTTTGCTAATAAAGCATATCGTCAATGTCTGCATTGAAGCATAAAACGTTTTTAGAAAAAGCTGAGCTTATACTGACCATAGCGGTGGTCATCTTCGTCCTGGGGAGCGCGATATGGATCATGGCGAAGCGCATAGGTCTCGTGGACGGCCTGGATTTCGGGGCCGGGGCCTATTATTACGCCGACATCCCCGATTTCGACAAGTACACTACGGCTTACTACGCTACTTCCATCCCATATTGGGTCTACGTCCTACTCTTCCTGGCCTGGGGTTTCCTCATGTTCGAGCTTTGGAAGTGGATCGACCGCAGAGGAGGACGCAAAGACGGAAAAACTTAGCACCTATCAACCAACCACATAAGTTTATGAGTCCAATATTCTACCTGGTGCCGGCAGCATCGGTTCTGGCGCTTTTCTTCGCCTGCATTTTCTACATGGACATGAAAAAACATGATGAAGGAACTCCTGCCATGAAAGAAATCGCCAAGTACGTCAGAGACGGTGCGATGGCTTATCTGAGGCAGCAGTACAAGGTCGTGACCCTCGTATTCATCATCCTGGCCGCATTTTTTGCGGTGCTCGCCTATGCCTTCCATATCCAGAATCCCTGGGTTCCTTTCGCCTTCCTGACAGGAGGCTTCTTTTCCGGACTTGCAGGTTTCATCGGCATGAAGACGGCGACTTATGCCTCTTCGAGAACGGCCGCTGCCGTAAGCCACAGCCTTAACAGAGGGCTCAGAGTCGCCTTCCGAAGCGGGGCTGTAATGGGTCTTACCGTGGTGGGCCTGGGCCTGGCCGACATCTCAATCTGGTATTTCGTGCTGAACATTTTCTACGACCCTTCCCAGACACAGAATCTCGTCACCATCACCACTACCATGCTGACCTTCGGAATGGGCGCCTCGACCCAGGCTCTCTTCGCGAGGGTTGGAGGCGGGATCTACACGAAAGCGGCCGACGTCGGGGCTGATATCGTCGGAAAGGTAGAAGCGGATATTCCAGAGGATGACCCACGCAACCCGGCGACCATTGCCGACAACGTGGGTGACAACGTCGGGGACGTGGCCGGCATGGGGGCCGATCTGTATGAGTCCTACTGTGGCTCCATCCTCGCCACTATGTCTCTGGGCGCCTCGGCATTTTTCGGGGACACTTCGGCTCAGATCCAGGCCATTCTCGCCCCTATGTGTATAGCGGCTGTGGGTGTCGCGCTTTCGGTAGCAGGCATCTTCGCCGTGCGGACAAGGGAGGACGCCGGACTTTCAGAGCTGCTTGGCTCGCTGGGCAGGGGCACGAATCTCTCGGCCTGTCTTATCGCCATCTGCACCTTCGGAGTTTTCTACTTCCTTGGCTTTGACAACTGGTGGCGGCTCAGCCTCTCGGTCATCACCGGCCTTCTCGCCGGAGTTATCATCGGAAAGGCCACCGAATATTACACTTCGCATTCTTTCAAGCCGACCCAAGCCCTTGCAGAAAGTTCCAAGACTGGTTCGGCTACGGTCATCATCCAGGGTGTCGGCCTCGGCATGATTTCCACCTGCATTCCGGTAGTCACCATAGCCTGCGCCATTCTTCTTTCCTATCTTTTCGCCACGGGTTTCAGCCTTGAGGCATCAAAAATCAGCTTCGGGCTTTACGGAATCAGCATCGCCGCAGTGGGAATGCTCTCCACCCTCGGGATTACCCTAGCCACGGATGCCTACGGACCTATCGCCGACAATGCCGGCGGAAATGCCCAGATGTGCGGGCTTGACCCTGAGGTGAGGCGCCGCACAGACATTCTCGACGCCCTCGGGAATACTACCGCGGCGACAGGAAAAGGCTTCGCAATAGGTTCTGCCGCCCTTACGGCCCTTGCTCTTCTCGCCTCCTATATCGAGGAAGTCAAGATTGCGCTTGCCAGGGTCGGGGACGGCCTCATAACGGTAGGCGGGGAGAGCGTTAAGGCCATCGAAGCTTCCCTGCCTCAGATTGTGGAGTACTATCAGGTCAATCTAATGAACCCGGAGGTGCTCTCCGGAGTCTTTGTCGGCTCCATGCTGGCTTTCCTCTTCTGCGGACTTACCATGAAAGCCGTAGGAAGGGCGGCTGGAAAGATGGTGGACGAGGTCCGGAGGCAGTTCAAGACCATAGCCGGCATTCTGGAGGGCAAAGGACGCCCGGACTACTCTCGCTGCGTGTCCATCTCAACCAAGGCCGCCCAGCATGAAATGGTCCTTCCTTCCGTGATTGCAATCGTGGCACCTATCCTTGTCGGAGTGATCCTAGGAGAAGCCGGCGTCATGGGCCTTCTCGTAGGTGGTCTCGGTTCCGGATTCGTACTTGCCATCTTCCTGGCCAATTCAGGAGGAGCCTGGGACAACGCCAAGAAATATGTAGAGGATGGACATTTCGGAGGGAAAAATTCTCCTTCCCACAAGGCAACCATAGTCGGAGACACGGTAGGTGATCCGTTCAAAGACACGTCCGGGCCCTCGCTCAACATACTTATCAAACTTATGAGCATGGTTTCGATCGTAATGGCAGGCCTTACGGTTTTTCTCCATGGGTAAGGATATTTTTTAAATTTGAACGTAAGTTTAAAACTTTTATTGTAAACCGATAAAAGTTTGCTTACATTTGCATAAAATGCTTGTGAAGGTGTTTTCCGGACAAGCCTAATGCAGTCTAGCAATATGAAAAGAATTACTATCCGCGATGTAGCAAGAGAAGCTCATGTTTCAGTCACCTTGGTTTCGTTCGTAATCAACGCCAAGAAAAGACCGGACGGCTCTTTGGATTGCCCGGTCAATCCTCTGACAGCTAAAAGAGTTCTTGAAGTCGCCAACAGGCTCGGATACAGAAGAAATTTCGCGGCCGCTTCCCTAAGGAACGGCAAGTCAAATACCATAGCCGTCGTACCTAACGATATTTCCAACAAGTTCTTCGCCGGTATTTCCCACTGGATCGAGGATGTGGCCCATGACAAGGGCTACACGGTATTCTTCGCCAGTTCGCAGGAGAACGCAACCCGTCTGGGCGAGGTGCTCGACTCTTTCCTGGCCCATGGAATCGACGGCCTTATCGTAGCCCCAGTTTCGGGCGGCGAACAGTCCATCGTGAACATAATTAACTACCATGTGCCTGTCGTCCTGCTTGACCGCGACATGAGCGGATATGATGACAACAAGGGAGTCGGCAAGGTTCTGCTCGATGATGTCGAGGCCGGCAAGATGGCCACGAACGAACTCATCAAGAATGGCTACAAGAAGATCGAGATGATCTCCTACTCGCTTGGCATCTCCAGCCTCTCGGAGAGGGAGGAGGGCTACCGCAAGGCGATGATGGAAGCAGACCTCTATGACAACGTTAACGTCCATTACACGACCTACGCCGACGCGGCCAAGGATGTGGGCAACTTCATCTCCGACGCTATATCCAGGGGCGTGGAAGCTCTCTTCACTCCGACCTATTCACTGAGCGAGCTCGTACTCTCGGTGATGAGGGAACGCGGACTGAGCACTCCGAAAGACCTTGCGATCGTAGGCTTTGACGAGTCCGACATATACAGCCTCTACGAGAACACGGTGACCCACATCGTGCAGCCGCTCAAGGATCTCGGCGTCAAGTCTGTTGAGACCTTGATCAGCATGATCGAGGGCCAGCCTTCCGAGAAGATCATCCTCAAGCCTGAAATCAAGCTGGGAGGATCCAGCATGAAGAGATAGCCGGAGGAGCCGATAATTTTTTAAATCACAATACCATGAAAGTAATTATCAGAGATACGATGGAAGAGAGCTCCGTTTGGGCGGCCCGCTACATCGCAAAGAAAATCAACGAGAAAGCGGCGAAGACCAACGAACCTTTTGTAATCGGTCTCTGCACCGGTTCCACTCCTATCGAGACCTACAAGGAGCTTATCCGTCTGGTAAAGGCAGGAGAGGTTTCTTTCAAGAATGTGATTTCCTTCAACATGGACGAGTACGTCCATCTTCCGGTAAATCATCCTGAGAGCTATCACTCCTTCATGCACAAATACCTCTTCGACCATATCGACGAGCCTGCAGAGAATATCCACATCCTCGACGGCAACGCTCCCGACCTCAAGAAGGAGTGCGAGGAGTACGAGAAGAAGATCGCCGCCGCCGGTGGCTTCGACCTCTTCCTCGGCGGTATCGGAGAGGACGGCCACATCGCCTTCAACGAGCCTTTCTCGTCCCTGAACTCGAGGACCCGCGTCATGACCCTCACCTATGACACCCGCGTGGTCAACTCCCGCTTCTTCGACAACGACGTCAACAAGGTTCCGAAGCAGGCCATGAGCGTGGGCGTAGCCACTGTTACCGGCGCCAAGGAGGTTGTCATCCTCGCCTTCGGGCCTAAGAAGGCCAAGGCTATCGCAGCTTCCATCGAGGGCCCTGTCTCCGGCTACTGCACCCTGAGCGTTCTTCAGCTCCACCCGGCCGCCACCATCGTCTGCGACGACCTCGCCGTCGGCGAACTGAAGTACAATTCCGTAAAGTACTTCAAGGCCGTCGAAGCCGCCGAAGCCGAATAAGCCGGCGCCAATCAACAATCTCGAGCCGGATAAAAGCAATTTTAGCCGGCATTTTCATGCCCACCCATAATCAAAAGACCGTCAAAACTCCTATTTACGTCGATTATTGCTAAATTAGAATTAAGAAAGAAACGACCACTGAACTGAAGGCTGCCGAAGCCCTTGGGACGAAATCAATTGAAACAAATACAATTCATCAACACTATGCTTGAAAACCAGACATCTGCCATGGGTAGAGAGCTGCGGGCCTGGCTGGCTTGCGCCGCCATGGGCCTGCTCTTTTTTACGGCTCCGGCCTTCGCCGGGGTGGATACCGAGATTGAGGCCGGGTCCGCCGTACGTACAGTAACGAATCCGTCCACTGCGGCTCGCTCCGCCACGGCAACCAGAACCTCGGTAAAGACCAGGACCTTCGGGCTGGCCTCGCCGGACGGGAAAATTGCGATGATGGTGAAGGCGGGAGAGACGATATGCTACTCCGTATCCATGGATTCGAAAGAAATCCTGAAAGACGACCAGATCGCCATGGACATAGAAACCGCGGACGGCAAGTCCGTTGTCTGGGGCGAAGGCGACAAGGTTCTGAAAAGTTCAACCCGCTACGTTGACAAGACCTTTGACACGCCGATTTACCGCAAGGCCTCGGTTCGTGACAATTTCAACGAGCTGACCCTTTCCTTCAAGGACTTCGACCTCATCTTCAGGGCCTATGACTACGGAGTCGCCTACCGCTTCGCCTCCAAGACGAAAGGCGGCTATGTAGTAAAAGAAGAAATCGCCGACTTCAATTTCGCCGGAGACTGGAAGGCCTACATACCTTACGCCAACACCCCGCACGACACCTACGAGCAGCAGTTCGCCTGCACCTTCGTGAACGTCACGGACAATGTCAATCTCTCACAGTGGCAGAAGGGGCGTCTAGCCTTCCTTCCGCTCACAGTCGACGGGCCTGACGGGATAAAGGTCTCCATCACCGAATCAGACCTCCTGTCTTATCCTGGAATGTTCCTCGCCAACAGAGGGGACGAGACGGAGGACGCCGAGTCCGGGACGAGCCTCAAGGGCGTGTTCGCGGGCTATCCTAAGGAGCTGCAGGGAGCGGCGGGACACAACAACGTCCAGCAGCTCGTGCTCAGCCGCGAGAACTACATCGCTAAGACCTCCGGCGCGAGGACCTTCCCGTGGAGGGTGGTCGCCCTGGCCCCGGACGCCTGCGCCCTGGCCGAAACCGCTACCGACCTCGTGTGGAACCTCGCGACCCCGGCCGAGGGAGACTACTCCTGGGTGAAGCCGGGCAAGGTAGCCTGGGACTGGTGGAACGACTGGAACATCGGAGGGGTCGATTTCAGGGCCGGAATCAACACCGAAACCTATAAGTACTACATCGACTTCGCCGCCAAATACGGACTGGAATATGTCATTCTCGACGAGGGCTGGTCGGTCAAGGGCAAGGACGATTTGCTCGACATCATCCCGGAGATAGACATGCAGGCCATCATTGATTATGGCAAGGAGAAAGGGGTGGACATCATACTCTGGGCAGGTCACGACGCCCTCCGCAAGGATCTCGAAAACGTCGTCAGGCACTACGCTGAAATGGGCGTGAAGGGCTTCAAGGTGGATTTCTTCAACAGGGACGACCAGCTCGCCATCGAGGACTTCGAGAACTTCTCCAGGGTAGCCGCGGAATACGGGCTCGTGATGGACTATCACGGAGCGCCGAAGCCGGCAGGCATCAACAGGACCTATCCTAACGTCCTCAACGTCGAGGGAGTGCGCGGACTTGAACTGATGAAGATGGACGATAAGCACGACCAGCCTGCCTACGACGTGGTCGCGCCGTTCACCCGCCAGCTCGCCGGACCGCTCGACTACACCCAGGGCGCCATGAAGAACGCCAGCAGGCTCAACTTCAGGGTCATCAGACATGAGCCTATGAGCATGGGCACGCGCTGCCACCAGCTCGCTCTCTACACCATCTTCGACTCGCCGCTCAACATGCTCTGCGACTCGCCGACGAACTATCTGCGCGAGGAGGAATGCACCCGCTTCATCGCCGGCATTCCTGTCACCTGGGACGAGACCAGGGTAATCGCCGGAAATATCGCGGACTATGCCGTCTTCGCCCGCAGGAAGGATCAGACCTGGTACATCGGAGCCATCACGGACTTCACCGAGAAGGACCTCGAACTTGACCTCAGCTTCCTCTCCGGAGCCGTCCTCGATGTCTTCGCCGACGGAATCAACGCCGACCGTCTCGGCGAGGATTACACGAGGACAAGCCTCACGGTACCTGCCGACGGAAAGGTACGCATCCATCTCGCCCCTGGCGGCGGCTGGGCCGCGAAAACGGAATAGACTGCCGTAAGGCCGGAAGGCCGAGGCGACCACGACTAACAGATTTTCATATGCTTTACAATCAGATATGCACCCTGAAGGGCTGGCGCCAGGTCAAATCGGCCTGCGCCATCATGGGCCTGCTCATGTTTGCCGCTCCGGCGCCTGCCTCCGCATCGACACGGACTGCAGGCAAACCGAAGACATACGGGCTCGCCTCGCCGGACGGGAAAATTGCGATGACGGTGAAGGCGGGAGAGACGATATGCTACTCCGTATCCATGGATTCGAAAGAAATCCTGAAAGACGACCAGATCGCCATGAACATAGAAACCGCGGACGGCAAGTCCGTTGTCTGGGGCGAAGGTGACAAGGTCCTGAAAAGTTCAAGCCGCTCCTCCGACCAGACTTCCAGCGCCGCCATCTACCGCAAGGCCTCGGTTCGTGACAATTTCAACGAGCTGACCCTTTCCTTCAAGGACTTCGACCTCATCTTCAGGGCCTATGACTACGGAGTCGCCTACCGCTTCGCCTCCAAGACGAAAGGCGGCTACATAGTCAAGAACGAAACCGCCGACTTCAATTTCGCCGGAGACTGGAAGGCCTACATACCTTACGCCAACACGGGCTACGACACCTATGAGCAGCAGTTCTCCTGCTCCTTCGAGAATATCACCGACAACGTCAGCCTTTCCGGCTGGCAGAAGGGCCGCCTGGCCTTCCTTCCGCTCACCGTCGACGGGCCTGACGGGATAAAAGTCTCGATAACCGAATCCGACCTCCGCTCTTATCCGGGGATGTTCCTCGCCAATGAGGGCGCAACCCCCTCTGGAACAGTGGCAAGCTCAGGGGCTGGTGTGGCAAACTCAGGGGCTGGCGCAAGCCTCAAGGGTGTGTTCGCGGGCTATCCTAAGCAGATGAAAGGGGCCGCGGGACACTCCAGCATCCAGCAGCTCGTGCTCAGCCGCGAGGACTACATCGCTAAGACCTCCGGCGCGAGGACCTTCCCGTGGAGGGTGATAGCCCTCGCACCTGACGCCTGCGCCCTGGCCGAAACCGCTACCGACCTCGTGTGGAACCTCGCCAGGCCGGCCGAGGGAGACTACTCCTGGGTGAAGCCGGGCAAGGTGGCCTGGGACTGGTGGAACGCCTGGAACATCGGAGGAGTAAACTTCAGGGCCGGAATCAACACCGAAACCTACAAGTACTACATCGACTTCGCCTCTAAATACGGAATAGAATACGTCATCCTGGATGAGGGCTGGTCGGTCAAAGGCAAAGACGACCTCCTCGCCGTGATTCCTGAAATAGACCTGCAGGCCATCGTGGACTATGGCAAAGAGAAAGGGGTGGGCATCATCCTCTGGGGCGGCTTCGACGCCCTCCGCAAAGACCTCGAAAATGTCTGCGCCCACTACGCCGCCATGGGAGTGAAAGGCTTCAAGGTGGATTTCTTCAACAGGGACGACCAGCTTGCAGTGGAGCTCTTCGACAAGTTCGCCCAGACGGCCGCCAGATACAAGCTTGTGCTTGATTACCATGGAGCCCCGAAGCCCTCAGGCATCAACAGGACCTATCCTAACGTCCTCAACGTGGAGGGTGTGCACGGACTCGAGCAGATGAAGTGGGACGAGAAAGACGACCAGCCAGCCTACGACGCGGTCATCCCTTTCACCCGCCAGCTCGCCGGTCCGCTCGACTATACGCAGGGAGCCATGAAGAACGCCAGCAGGCGCAATTTCAGGGCCGTCAACGCAGAGCCAATGAGCATGGGCACACGCTGCCATCAGCTTGCGCTCTATATGATTTTCGATTCTCCGCTTTCGATGCTCTGCGACTCGCCGACGAACTATCTGCGCGAGGACGAATGCACCCGCTTCATCGCCGGAATCCCGGTCAGTTGGGATGAGACCAGAGTCCTCGCGGCGGAAATCGGGAAATACGCAGTTTTCGCCCGCAGGAAGGATCAGACCTGGTACATTGGAGCCATAACGGACTTCGAGGAAAGGGATCTCGACCTTGATCTCGGCTTCATTTCCGGCGCCGTTCTCGATGTCTTCGCCGACGGGATCAACGCCGACCGCCTCGGGACAGATTATGCAAGGACAAGCCTCAGAGTCCCTTCCGACGGAAAGGTTCGCATCCATCTCGCCCCGGGCGGCGGCTGGACGGCGAAAACGGAATAGACCCTCGACTGGCGGCATCGGAACTGGCATCGGAATAGACGCCCGCGGTCTGTGATTTCTCCGGAATTCTCGGAACATTGACCTTCATCAAGCAGCTTCCGGAGAATGCGGGGGCGGACGAGCAGGAGATTTTCCCGGACGTGTTCAGCCTGATCAATCCGGGGCAGGAACTCAAGAAGCCTACCGACATGTTCATTTCCGCTTACACGTCCAAGGAGGTCCAATACCGGTCTCTGCTCATTTCCACGGCAGATGAGAACGGCACCATCTTCAAACTGGAGCCGAAGACTTTCGAGTATTACAACTAGACAAGCATGCAGGAAAACGGAGGCACACATTGTACCGGCTTTGCAGGTGAGAGTGCGAGCAGTGCTGCATATTATACCCTGATGGCAGGTGCTGACGGAAAGACCTACAGATACGACCTCTACGGTGATTTCGTGTCAGAGCGTCCTGATGCATCGGCTACCGCCAAGGTGGACCGTGCCGGAAGGATACTCTATCGCACGTCCGCGACCGGCAAACCGAAAATGGAAAATGTCCTGTACAATGAGCATACCCTTATCCAGCCGGACAATGCCAAGGTGACCAAGCTTGATTTCAGCGGTTATAAGATAGTGAATTTCAGTGCAACGGCAGACAAGAACATAGTTTATGTGCTCCTTCAGAAAGAGGGAGCGGAAAACACCTATTGCATCAAATCCACTACGGGATCATTAAAGGCAGCCAAATCTGTCCTTCCGGATTTCGTCGTGGAGGGCGGCGTCAAGATGGACCGCAATTCGATAATGGTCACATCCTTCAATGCGCCGGATTTCATCTACTATTCGTATGACAATGCCATTTACCGCTGGACTCCTACGACCCTGCCTCCTACCTCACCGAAGATTACTCTCCCGAAAGGCGAGCAGATCATGTCCATGTGCACGAACTTCATGGGCAGTTTCCAGGGGGCAGAAGGCACTTTCGAAACTTTGCTCTACGTGGCGACTTGGAATCCGGACAGAGCCGGCGAGAACAAGGGCAGTGTCTACATATACCAGTTCTCGGACGACAGCCTGGTAAAGAAATACGAAGGCATTTGTGCCAAGCCAGTGAAAATCATGTACAAATACAGGATTTCGTAGCAGACTGGACTGACAATCATTGAAACAAACATGAAAAACGGAAATTTTATTGCAGCGGCATTGGTGCTGGGAGCATTGGTTTCACCGGCATTGACACCGGCATCGGCACAGACGGCGTTGGAGAAGAGGGCGGAGATCGAGGCGCGGTACGGGGTGAAGGACGCGGTGGTGAGGTATGACACGCGGGCGGACATGATGAAGGAGCCGTATCGTACTGGGGCTGAGTATTTTATGTATCCGATGGAACGTCCGGAGATGACGGCGGCGCCGAAGGGGTACAAGCCTTTTTATATCAGCTACACGGGAAGGCACGGGGCCAGATATGCGATCAAGGATGAGGTTTATGAGAATGTGCTGGAGCTGCTGCGCAATTCCCATGATGCCGGCAAGCTGACCGAGGCGGGGGAAGACCTGTATCGCAGATATGAGGTGTTCTATCCGAACGTGGCATACCGTGGCGGCGACCTGACCAGCAAAGGACAGGAGCAGCTCCACTTCATCGCCAACACATTGTACCACAACTTCCCGGAAGTTTTCAAGGGACGCACACGCGCCGAAGTCCTTTCGACCCCGGTACCACGCGTGTTGCTTACCATGGTCTGCTTCCTGGACGAAATCCGGACTCTGGACGACGACTTCGGATTCACGGTCGACACCGGGCGCAAATACCTCCCGGTGCTGGAACCAAACGGATCGAAAAATCCATACCGCACAGTCGTGCCGGCGACCAAGGAGTCCAAGGAATCAGCTGCCGCAATGAAGGCTTCGCGAATCGACGCAAAAGGCTTCTGCTCAAGGTATTTCAATGATGTCGACTCCCTGGAGCGGAATTATGGAATGTTCACGTTCGAAGACAACATGAGGAGCATTGTCATGGATATCCAGTGCCTGGATGACGCTTCGGCAAAGGACAATATGCTGGACATTTTCACGCCGGAGGAGCTGTTCAATCTCTGGGAAGTGAGGAATTACAACGGCTATCTCTTCTGGGGATTCTCGCCGCTCGCGGACAATCGCAGCGTGACCAACAATGCCGCCATCCTGAAGGACATCATGGAGAAAGCGGAGAAGAACTTCGCTTCCGGTGAAATCCAGATGGATCTGCGGTTCACGCACGACACGGCGGTGCTGCCGCTCGTTTCATTCATGAGACTGAACAATTTCGGCGCAGTGGTCAATGACCCTGACGAAGTGAAGAATTATTGGCGCAGCGACCAGATTCCGATGGCGTCGAACCTGCAGCTGATTTTCTTCCGCAGCAAGAAGAATCCGGAAATCCTGGTGAAGGTACTGTACAATGGTCACGAGGCCATGTTGCCTCTCCCTGAGGTGGCTCCATCGTTCTATCCATGGAGCGCATTCAAGGATTTCTACGGGAAACTGATCAGCGAAACCAAGTAAGCGTTAAAAAATAACAATATCATCAAGACGGAGTTTCGGCACATAGTGGACTCCGTCTTTTGTGTATGGTGTAAGATCCGAAGAGTCCTCGACAGGCTTGAGGAAAACACTCTCCGCGGCTTTGCCTATACAGAGCACCGCAAGCGGTTCATTGGCTTCATCCTTGAAGAGATTCCGGATAAGTTCCCTATCTATATTGCCTTTAATCAGACAGTTAAGCCCAAGTTCAACGGCTTTCAGAGCCATGCTCTGCAGGGAAATGCCGAGGTCAATGTCGATGTACCTGTCTTCCGGAATGGCAGTATAGACGACAATGAATGCGGTCGCCGATCCGGACCGCGCAGGTTCACGGAAAAGGATTTCGCGCAACGGAGCGACATCATCGCCGGAAACAAGCCGGTAACGCAGAGCTTGACGGTTCATTGCCGAAGCGATTCTCGTATTCACTTCGACAATGGACCTCAATTGCTCCGCCGTGACGTGGGCATCCTGCTTGTAATGCCTCACTGTACGGTTCTTTACCAACAACGTGTTCAATGAAGTCGTGCCATGTCTCACCGGACTCTTCTTCGCAGCGCCTGCACCGAACACCTCTTCATATCGCTTTTCCAAATAATTGTCTGCCATATCTACAATGCAATTTATGCACAAAGATACAGCTAAAACTTCAGATTGACGATTATCGGATAATGATCTGACGGGTAACAGAACTTGGTCACGCCGCGCGGGTCACGGCACGACGTCGGATATCCGTCATGGATAATCTCGGCTGAACGCACCTTCCGGAAAAGAGGCTCCGTCATGTAGATGAAGTCAATTCGCCTTCCGGAGAGCGTACTCTTCTGGAAATCACCCGGATGCAGACGATCCACGATATCTATGTAAGGAGTGTTTCCACTTACGTAATCATGCACCAGGAACGCCTTGTTGTCCTCATCGAAACCGTAAATGCTGTTATCCACACGGGAAACGGCATTGAAGTCACCAAGCATCATCCAATACTGGGAAGCCGCATCCGGAACCGTACCGATGGTCTGGTCGCAAATGTACTTCATTTCCTTTGCACGGAACACGTCACCCTCCTGTTTCTTGCCGCTTTCTGCTTGATTTTCAGCCTTGTAAGCATACCTCTGAGGCCACGTGTGCAGCGTGACAATGTTTATCTCCTTGCCGCCGACTTCCACCTGAGCCCAACCGGCTCCATGCACCACGATGATATCATCCCCGTTTCCGTTCACCCTCTTCACGATACGTACCGGGTACTTGGAAGTGATTACCTGGGGAAACGTGTCACGCTTGCCGCAGACGAGCACATATTGATGTCCGTAACGCCTCGCAAGGAAATCCCAGTTCCATGGAAGATAGAACTCGTCGTACTCCGTCATCTTCACATTGGTGCCGGTACGATAACGCGATTCCGCCTCGCACCATACGCAGATATCTGGGTCCTGCGACTTCACATACTCCACGAAATTGTCATAATTGTTCTCCTGGTCGGCCCACATCCCGTTCTGGATGTTCCAATAGAGAACTTTCAGGTCCCGCCCCGAAGCCGGAAGCGCCAGCATCAGGACGAGGACCGAAAAGATAAAGGTCAATGATTTTCTTTTCATTTCATATCAGTTATTGCATACGGCGTTTCGAGCGCATACCTGGCCGCCTGGAGCGCAATCGGCGCATTGGCATCCGTCACAGGCGTAGTATATGAGCCGTCGCTCGTATCGGAAACATTATATCTGTAAGCATTGCCATCCAGCTTCACATTGTCGAAAGACGGAGAAATCAGTTTCTCGAACATCATGCAGGCAGCGGCATAGCGGCTGATGCCATAATCCATGTGATAGCCGTCACGAGTCAGGCACATGGAGTTGTTCAGCGAAGAAGTCCTCAGATTCTGCAGGCATGTACCCGTAGCGATGACATCCTTGAACGGAACATCCGCCATGAGTTTCTTCGTCATGGAGACGATGACATTGTACATCTCCTCCGTGGTCTTGAAATTCATCTGACCCCGATCCGCAGTGGCAATCTTGTTCATATTGTGATAAGCCTGGGACATGATGAAGTAGAAATCAGGAGTCTTCTCCGGGCAGTCAGCCTTCACCTTGTCCACAAGACCCTGGACAGCAGCCTTCTGGCTCGCAGTCCAATCCCATGCCACAGCACGTCCGGTATGCTCCTGGATAGTCACGATATCCCACTTGTCGCTCGAAACAATCTCATGCAGGCTATGTCCTGTGACATCCGTCCATCCAGTCGCACCGTTCTCGCATCTGTAGCAATGATAATCTACGGAAGTAGTGTAACCGTTCGTGTACTCGAAAATGCGACGGCCGCCGTAATACATGTGATAAAGTTTGATATCCTTGATGCCGGCAGCGGCAAGCATTCCCGGAAGATGCTCCACGGCATCCTTGGTGAAGCTGTTGCCGATGAAGAGAATCTTCAGTTTCGCATTGGACTCGGCAGGCAGTTCAGCATCTTTCGTGCCGATAAGGTAGGTGATGTCGGTCAATGTCGATTTGCTCGCGCCCTGTTTGCCGAGATAATTCTCCTTGGTTTCATCAGTGTACTCGTCATCAACACCTTTGCCGCCATTGTAAGTTCCTACAGTACCTCCGGCAATGCAGTTGCTCCAGGAAGCTTCACCATTGTTATAGCCCCAGAAAAGACCGCGATTCTGACTGTCAGTCTGCACCTTGCCATAGTTCGCGCAACGGCTGAACTCGCAGTTGTTCGCAAGATTGGCAATGCCGCCGGTCCTGGCACTTGAAGTGGAAATGATGTCGCCATAGTTGATACAGCCGGTAAGCGAAGATACATTGGCCACATTGCAGACAATATTGGCAATACGTCCCTTGTCCGGTCCGGGACAGGTATTGAACTGATTTCCACGGTTCACGCAGTTCACCAGTTTCGTCCTGCGGTTGGCAGCTGCGCAAATACCTGATGTACGGCAAGTTGCAGAAGTCATGTTACCAGCATTGGTACAGTCTGAGACCGTAATGAAATGCTCTGTATCGACTGTCGCCGTACCGAATCCGAGGATGCCGGCGATGTGGAAAGCTCCGGCACCACTCTGATCATTGCGATCCGAGTTTTCCGCTACGATTTCGCCGAAATTGTCCACACTGTCGATGATGATGTCCTGTTTCTCTGTAAAGGCGTAACCTATCAGCGACATGAACTGTGCCTTGTTATTGACGCCTGTCTTGCTGCGGAATGTCATCGGAGCATAGCTGTGCACGTCGCGGACAGTACCGTCGTAAACCAGTCCGGCAATCACGCCATGTGATGTCTCTATACCCGGAGCCTCCACCAGAAGCGAGCATGTGGATTCGAAAGTAAAGTTCTCCACCACTGCTCCCGGTCCGATGACACCGAACAATCCGAACGTGCCGCCTTGCTTAGCTACGGTGCTGTGCATCTTGAAGTTGCGGATCTTGTAACCCTGTCCGTTGAACTTCCCGGTAAACATCGGTCCGGTGACTTTAAGCACATTCTTGTTGTTTACGAACGTAGCGTTCCCGATAGGAGTCCAATCCTTGACGGATGACATGTCGATGTCATTGAGCAGGTTGATTCCGCCTGCCTCATCCTGCCACTTTTCCAGGGATTCACCGGCATTGACAGCGGCAGCGAAATCCATGAAGTCCTGCGCGGACGCGATACCCTTGGTCAGGATCTCACCCGCGAAGACATTGCCGGTAGTTACGGCCGGCTGGTTCTTGGCTGTGAAGAAGATATGATCGGAGAAATTCTCGGCCGTAATGGTAACGACCTTGCTTTCATCAGAATAAGGACCGATCTTGCCGCCGACCTTATTGTTCGTGATGGTGCAGTTCTTGTTGTTCGTGTTGGCTAAGATTATGGCAATGAACTTCTTCGAAGGATCGGCAGCATTGAAAATGTCGGAACGTACAGTTCCATAGTTTTCGCAGCCATCCACCACGCAAGAATTGTCATTGGTCTGACCGACGACGCCGGCAGCATAGCCCTGAGTGGTATTTCCGGCTACGGCAAATGTCACATTACCCTTGTTCACGCAGTTGATTGCGGAAGTCTGGATGTTCAATGCTGACACGATACCTGCCACACGGGTGTTGGATGCCTTCGTGTCGGTATTGGTAATTTCACCATAGTTCTTGCAGCCCTCCACGGTCGCGTTCTTGTTCAATGTCGCCACGACTCCCGCATTACGGGAAGCCTGCACATTCATCGCACCGTAGTTGTCGCAAGACTTGACCATCGTCCGCAGAGCGGTAGATGCCGATTCAGCGAAGCCGACGACTCCTCCGATGGAGAATGCGGTGCCGCCGTTCTTGCTGTTGGTCTTGTTGACGGACTTGAACGCGCCGAAATTGGTACAATTCACAACCTGAGCGACGATTTCGCCTGCCGAATAGACGGACCCGGCCACGCCACCGAACCTCTGGCCGACATTATCCGCACCGCCCGAGATGTCGAACGAAGCCAGTGAAGAACAATGGTCTATGGTGGAGTTCACCGCGGCACCTGCCACAGCTCCGCCGCAAGTCATTGTCGCAGAAGAAGATGTAAGGGTAGAGCCCTCGCCGATGTTCACGTCCTTCACGGTCGCGCCGGAAATGACGCCGAACAGACCGCATGTCGTTCCGGCAGGGGCATCAGAAGGCACGACCATCTTCAATCCCTTGATAGTGTGGTTCTTGCCGTAGAAAGTACCCTTGAATGCAGCACCGCTCACCGCCGTGCCTGAGAAAGTTCCGTTTCCTATAGGGGTCCAGTTGCTTACGGATGACATGTCGATGTCCTTCTCCAGGTAAACCTCCATGTTTTCCGTACCGTCCTGGGCATTGACGCCCTTGGCGAAGTTCATGAGATCCTCCGCCGTACTTATGAGAATCTTGGTCTCTTTGGCCTTGTCGAAGAAAATCGGGCGCAGCACCGTCACCTTGTCCAGGTCGGTCGCCATCAGGATGAGATGTCCCGACTCGAAAGTGCTTCCGAATGACACGGACACTTCCTTCGCCGTCTTGTCCAGAGACGCCGTCACGGATTTCGCTTCCGCAATCGCCACAATCGCACCGTCAGCCTTGCTTCCGGTGACGTCATACCCGATTTTGAGGGCCTGCCCGAGATTCGAAATCGTCAGGTTCAATGCTGATGACACGGTGAGGTTCAATGAGTTCTGCACAGGAATCGTGAGCGCCGTCCCGTTTCCGAGAGTAACCGAAAGATTACCGTCGGCATCCGTGGCAATGCTCTTGAATATGGCAGAGTTGCCGTCTTTGGCCTCAACGGGAGCCCCGTTCTCATTGAGAATGCGCTCTCCGTCCACAGTCCAGAAGCCCTGCTCATCCACTGAAATGACAGGTGTCTTTCCGGCTACCGGAACAGGCTTGCCGTCCACGGTGATGTCCGTGGTTTCGCCACCGGTGGTGACAGTCCAGTAATAGAGTCCGTTCTCATCCTTGCGGACTCCGATTACAGGGACATTTATCATCTGGTCCATGGCAGCGAGCACCATGGTCTTGCTCTCATTCTTGCTGTCAAGATAAGTCAGCACGTAGCTACCGTCACTGTTCTTCTCGACGGAAGTCACGACATTGCCGGAGGTGAGAAGTCCGAGGGACTCCACCTGACCGTTCGCCTCATCAATCCTTGACTGAAGCGCCTCAATCCTTTCTTTCACGGCATCCAGCCTGCTGTCCAGCCCGCTGTCGTCGAACGAGCAGGAAACGGCGCAGACTGCCATGATTAAGGTAAGCAATATGTAAGTTATACGTTTCATTGTCTTCAAATTATTGGTTGTCAGCAGCATTGAAATACTTGGAATTCTGGTATCCGTAAGCATTGTAGACGGTAGCGTCCGGAGCCTGTTCAGGCTTGTCCTTGTATTCATCCCATTCGCCTACTTTTCCTCCACGTGTGCAGCCGGTAATCTTTATGTTGCAGTAACCTGCTGCCCAGCCCGGACCGTCTCCGCCGCTGTGGTCCTCATTCTGCGGAGTTATCTTGCTGAGGATGATACCGGTATTGGCACATCCTGCAATGATGCCGCCCTTGAAATGTCCTACGAAACCGCCTGCACGGCATCCCGTATGCGAGAAGATGTTTCCGTTGTTCGTGCAGGATTCCACGGAGACGTTCGCAGCCTCGGAGCCGCCGATGATGCCGCCCATTCTCTTGGCATTGGAATAACCTTCATGGTCGAGATAGTTGTCTTCGAGCAGTCCGTTGTTGACGCACTTGCTGACAGTCACCTTGTTGCCGGCCTTTTCCGTTCCGTAGATTGACGCAAGAATACCGCCGCCACGTCCGTTAGGACCGGTGATATGGGCATTGTTCGTACAGTTGATGAACTGGCTACCGGTGCCTTGCTTCACATAGGCCATGATACCTGCCACCTGCAATCCCGTACCGCCCGCCTGAGCATTGGCAACCTTGGACTTGACGAGAACATCGCCGTTGTTCACCACAGCATTGTCCTTGGTCTTGCCGCCGACGGTAACATTGAAACCGCTGCCGACGATTCCGGCGAGGCTGGTCGGCATCGCCTGAGGACATTCGCCTTCGAGGATGATGCTGACATTGTTCGTCACGTTCGCGATGGTCGTGTTCTCCGCATATCCGACGACGCCTGCGACTGAAGGTGTGATATCAGGGGTTCCGGTCAATGTGATGGCATCTCCCTTGGCACCGATGACGAGGTTGCTGATCTTGGCACCGTCAGCAGCACCGAAGAGGCCGTAAACATTGTTCTTGCTCATGTCGCAAGTCCAGCTTATTCCGATGATACTGTGGCCTTTGCCGTTGAATTTACCGGTAAATGCATTGCTGAATTCATATGTAGGAGCACCTGAGCCTACGCCTGTCGCGCTTCCGATCGGCGTCCACTTGATGCCTGTCAGGTCAATGTCCGCAAGCAGGCAGACTTCCCCGTCAGCATTCTCCCAGCGGGATGTGGAGGCGCCGGCATTGACGCTTCTGACGAATTCCATGAAGGTGCCGACATCAGCGATTCCCTTGTCCTCCGGCGGGGTGTCGCCACCGCCACCTCCGAGAACTACAGGAGACTGTTTCACCACGATGGCGGTAGATACGTCGTACAGGCTGTTTTTCAATATGATGCGGCCTTCGCGCGGAGTATTGGTCTTGCTCTCGAAATACTCGGCCACGAAATTGAATTCCGATGTGGTCAATGCCTTGGTTCCCACTACTTTGAGCCACGAAGCGCTTTCAGTGGCCACTGACGGTTCCACGTCGATGTTGTGGGAAACCCTGATGGTGAACGGCGTCATGTCGCCTCCAAGGTTGATGACAGGCTCGCCCATCGGGGTAATCAGTTCATTGTTCTTGATATAGCTTTCGAAATCAATGACGGTCTTGCCGTAGGTGAAGAACAGCGGTTTGTAGACCACCTCGTCCCCTGCCGTCACCATGATGACGGTATTGCCTTCTTCAGCGCCGTTCTCCATGGTCACGGAGATTCTTTTCAGGCTTTCACTGACTTCCACATTCACATTATAGGCTGTAAGATAGTCTACCACAGCGTCTTTCGCCAGTGTGCCGGTAAGAGTGTAGTTCACCGTCACGGCAGTACCGTAATCCTCTATGGCGAGGAACGACGGTGTGGAGAACGTGATGCCGAGGGCTTCCCTGTATGTAACCTGGAAGCTGCTTCCGTCGGTCAATGTGAACACTGCCAGACCTGTTTCCGCGTCTATTTCCACGGATTTGAACAGGCTGTTCGTAGTGTCGCTCGCCAGCACGCCCGTGCTCTTGCCGTTCACCGTCCAGACACCATTCTTGTCAATGCCTACTTCCGGGGCTGATGTGGCGACAGGCATCTTGTTGCCGTCTTTTCCGAGAATCCACTCCCATGAAGCGCCATTGTCTTTGGTAATGCGCCAGTACATTGTCCCGCCGTCTTCCGCTACTCCAATCATAGGAGCCTTGCTCAGGTCGGAAGCCTTGGCCAGCGTGACGGTCTTCTTCTCGCCGCCGGCTGTCTTGTAAGTGATTACGTAGTTCCCCTTCTCATCGGTTCCCACACGTGAGATGAAATTGCCGGAGGTAAAATCGGAAACGGACTTGAGCTGCGTCTCCAGATCTCCCGCCTTCTGTTCCAATGCAGCGATCTGCTGTTCAAGCTCCGTGATGCTGCCCTCGATTTCAGAAGAATCGTAGGAGCAAGATCCCAGAACGGCAGCCGCCAGGAACATTGACAATATTATATTTATCTTTTTCATATCGTCCTATTTCTTAATACGTACATACATGTAGTTCATACAGCTGCGCTCGCCTTTCGCGTCACTCGGCCGGCTCACGAGGCCGGACACGCCGTCTTTCTTCGCCCACATCGCAGAGGAGCCGCCGCCGTCGAAACGGGTTGCGTTCCATGCCCCGAGACGCAGGGAAATATCCGTGACTTCTCCAGCATTGACGCCTATCGAGAAGCCTTCCTGTCGGCCGTCGATTTCGACGAGCATGATACGGGAGCCGCTCCTGTCCACGCAAGCGAAGGTCATCGGGTCGGACAATGTTCTGAAAGAGTGATCTGCAGGCACCGTGTTGAGGGTATTCTGCCCGTCCGTGACGAACTGCCACATGGTGGAGTTCTGTGTGAAGATAGGTTTCACCTCTCCGTTTACTGCCATTTCTGCGCAGAGCTGGATTTCTTCTCCTACCTTCACCGCCTTGGAGATTTCCTCGGCAGTATCTCCGGTAATCTGGATGCCGACCTCTTTCTTGTCAGTAAGATACGGAGCCTCTTCCAGAGCGGCGGTCCTGCCGTCAGCCATCGCCGTAACGGTAGCCTTGAACCAGCCTCCGTTAACCGTCATGTTGGCCGCAGAATACTTGGCAGTAACATACAGAGCCTTGGTGCTCAGCTTGTTGACCAGGTCAGGACGTTCCGCATGAGGGTTCTTCACATACTTGGAAGTGTAGAGATTTATCGGATAAGACTCCATCTGGGAAGCATTGTTCCCGCGGACGAGGGTATCATTGACAGAATAGAACTTGTACTCCTTGTCGGCGATTTTGATCTTGCCGGAGAACACCTTCTTTCCGCAGGATGCGGTATTGTCCTTGAAGATGGTGAACGCCCAGGCGTGGTTGCCGAGGTTGCTCGCGACCGCAGGGTTGTTCATGTAGACGAGCTCGCCGTTTTCGATGTGCGGACCTCTGGTGAACCCGTCGTTGGAATCGAAGAACCCGGTATTGATGCCGGCGATAACATCCTCACCTTCAGCGGTCTTGCGCGCACAAAGCTGCGACAGTGTCTCGCGGAGGTTGAATCCGTTGTTGCCGTTCTTGTTGCCGTTCGGGTTCGGGACAATGTCGTCCGCATAAGACGTGGTGACTTCGATGGCAGGGTTCGTGAGGTCGATTTCCAGCACGTGCATTTTCCTGGCTATCTTCTTGAACTCCATGCTGTAATAGTTGCAGCCCGGGGCCAGAAGTTTCTCCTCGACCGTGCTCCAGAGATCGTTCTCCGTCTCGACCGAGAAAGTTCCGCGCAGGTAAATGGTGCGTGCAGCCATGCGGCCGTCCTCGCCTGCGGCAATGAGCGTGAACCGCGCCTTGCGGAGGTCGTCCGGAACGGCAATGCCCAACTTTTCAGCTTTCAGGTCAATGCTTACCTCGACGCCTTCCGCTCTGGTTACCCTTACGGAAGCCTTCTCCGCAGCCTTGCCGGTCAGCTTATATGTAAGCTCCAGGCTCTTCACTCCGTCCGCCACTTTAATCTCGCCTTTCACCGGAGAACCTTCGTAATAAACTGTAAGTGAGAAGCTTTCGCTCGTCTCCACTGTAACCGTAGAGCCGTCTGCCAATGTAAGGGTGACGGTGCCGTCTTCGTTTTTCGCAACGCCGGTGAGCAATGAAGCCTTCTTTCCTTCTGATTTTATCTTCTCTCCCTTGCTGTCAAGGATATAGCTGCCGTTGACCATCCAATATCCTTCCTTGTCGGTGGTGAAAGACGGCTCGCGTCCGGAAACAGGAATCTTCGCCCCGTCCTTGTCTGTCAGGACGGTGGTCTTTCCCTTGACGGTAATGGTCCAGTAGAGGACACCGTTCTCTTCTTTCGTGCCGATGATGTCGATCTCTGAAAGGTCTGCCTTGGAGGCAATCGATGCCGTGGCGGTATTGCCGTCAGCCGTGGTGTAGGTAACGGTCACGCCGCCATCCGGATTTTCCTTGATGTCCGTGATGACTCCTCCGGTCTTGGCAGCGGTGAGGAGAGCTATCTGGCCCTCCAGCTGCGTCAGAGAAGCAGAAAGTTCCTCCAGCTGCTTCTGGGCCTCATCCACCTTTTTCCAAAGGGCGGAATCGTCGTACCCGCTGCAGCCCATTACCAGAGCTGCGGCAAATACTGATAATAATATTCTAGAACTTTTCATGTTGTCAATGTCTGTTAATATCCAGGATTCTGTGTCAATACGCTCTCTCCCGTCGCCTCGTCCTTAGGGTATATCTGTATCTGTTTCACAGGAATAGGATAGAGATAGTCCTTCTCCTCCCATTTGTAAGACTGGTCCTTGAACTGGATTAGATATCCGCTCGTGCCTTCTGAAAGAGTGTTTTCCTTGCCTTCTGATACGTCCAATGTGTTCTCGCAGTCCGTAGACGGCTTGGTGCCGGTGTAGATGCAGAGGTCAGGAGTACCGTCATTGTTCATGTCATATTCGCCGAGTCCCGGGAACCAGCAGCCGATGAAGCCAGGTCCCAATGTGTTGGAAGCCGGACAGAGCTGCTGACCTTCGTGCCAGCGCAACATGTCCCAGAGGCGGAAGCCTTCATTCACCAGTTCCACAGTGCGCTCACGCCTGATTTCCAGGATGAGGCCCTTATCCGGTCCGTCCAGATGCTTGTCGGTGTAGTAAGAGCTGAGGAATGCGTCAGGAGTGCCGTTCGCCTTCGTCACGTCAAGGGCAGGCATGCCTACGCGGGCGCGTATGACATTGACAGTCTGGTCAATGACGGTCTGGTCGGCTTCTCCGAGTTCGGCCTTGGCTTCGGCGTAGTTCAGGAGAACCTCGCCATATCTGAATATGGCATAGTCGGTAGTCGATGTGGTCGCGCCGTCATGAGTATCGTCAGAGAAGTACTTGATCGGCCTGTAGCCGCTTCTGTCATAGTCCTTGCAGCTCGGATAATATTTGGTGGAAGCATCCGTGCCCACGGCCACATAATCAGGTGCCGCGATGGTCTGAGCCATACGGGGGTCACGGTTCTTGAACTCCTGGTTATACTGCATCGTCTGCCATCCTTCCTGGCTCTGGAACGGCGTGCCGTCTGCCATAAGATAGTGATATGCAAGCGCTCTGGTGAGGGAGTGCCTCTGGTTCTTGTATGTGAACTGCACTCCGTGGCGGATGCTCATCTCATCGGTATAGAGATACCTTCTGGACAGGATCGTCTCACTGGTCTCGGCATCTTCCAGCACGAAGAAGTCCCTGTAAGGCTGGCCCTTGACGATGGTCTCGCCCGTGTACATCTTGTATTTTCCGTAGTCAATGACGGCCTTCGCGGCATCTGCCGACTGACGGAGGAAATATTCTGATGACAATGTCAGCTGCGTGCCGTCGTCCTTCGTGTAGGTCTCGTCCGGAACGTCATGGTATTTTCTCCATGTTCCTTCGAAGAGGGCTACGCGGGATTTGAATGCGTATGCAGCATATTTGTTTATCCTGTAAACGCCTTCCGTCCACGTAACAGGCAGTCCGTCAATGGCTTTGTCCAGGTCTTCCATGATTTTCTGCATCACGAAGCCCCTGCTGTCGCGTGCGCGGTAGAGCGAAGCCTTGTCATTGGCGGAAATCACATGGTCATACCAAGGGATGTCGCCATATTTGCGGACTTTTTCATAATAGAACATTGCCCTGAAGAAATAGGCGACGCCGTCGTATTTCTTGCGGATGTCCTCGCTCGTGCAGTTCACCGAATGTTCGAGATAGTAGTTCAATGCCCTCAGATTGGACCATGTGCTTGAACTCCAAGATTCGTTTTCAGCGGAGCGGTTGCCCATCTGCAAGCTGCTCAAGGAGATATGGTATTCGAGGTCATTGTCCTGAAGTGCGCCGTCGGTCGTGTTGTCCGGGGAAGGCAGCATCGTGTAGAAGCCGTTGGTGGCCAATTCGAGCTCTTTCTCGCTGGTGTAGAACGTCTCCGGAGATAGGCTCGTTTCAGGGAATTTGTCCAGAAAGCCCTCGCATGACGAGAACGCGAGCACTGACAGCCCTGAAATAAAAACAGCATATATCTTTTTCATGTTCATTCTCTGTTTTAGAAGGTTATGTCAATTCCGAGAGATACGGTCCTTGAGAATGGATAGATACAGTCGTCATCCTGACTGGAAGAAGACGTAGCCACCTCAGGGTCGATGTATTTGGAGTGTCTCTTCATTGGAGACCAATACCAGAGATTTTCTCCGGTAGCATAGATGCGCACTTTCTCCACGGCCTTGTTCTGCTTGATAGGAAGAGTATATCCCAATGTTATGTTTTTCAAGCGGATATATGCTGCATTCTGGAGATACCTGTCGGTATTTACGCCGAGCGCCGCGCCTGAATATGTGGAATAGCCACGTCTTCTAGGGAAATAAGCGTTTCTGCGGTCCTCAGTCCATGTTTTCGATTCAAAGTCCGTCGGCACGAAGGAAGAAGCAGGGAATCCGTAAAGACTCCAGAAATAAGAACAGTTCTTAGGAGGCATCCAATCGCAATGTCCTATTCCCTGGAAGAATACCGAAAGGTTGAAACCATACCAGTCGATGTCTCCCCTGAATGAGTAAGTGTATCGCGGAAGGCTGTTTCCGATGATGTAGCGGTCTCCCGGCTTGCCCACCGTGTTGTCGCCGGTGCTGATGACGCCGTCACCGTTTCTGTCCACGAACTTGACATCGCCGGCCTTCAGTTTGGCAAGCGCAGCCACGCCGCAGGAATAGACGGAGTTGTTGACCGCCCTGTCATTGATCTTGGCCTGATACTCAGCGGCTTCCGCATCCGTCTTGAACAGTCCTTCCACCTGGTATCCCCAGATTTCTCCGAGTCTCTTGCCCACATAGTGCTGGCTGAGGGACTTGGTAGGGTTGTCGAATTTCGTAATGGTCGTCACGTAGTCGCCGAGGGAACCGGAAACCGAGTAATAGAACGGACGGCCCGCCAGTTTCACCTGGTCTTTCCAGGTCAATGTAATTTCATATCCCTTGGTACGGAGGTCCGCTCCATTGATCTTCGGGGAGCTGGTTCCGAACACTGCCGGAAGTTCCTGCGAAGAGGTAAGCATGTCCTTGGTGTCCCTGATATAGAAATCGGCACTGGCTGTCAATCTGTTGCTGAGGAAACCGAGATCGAATCCGAGGTTGTAGGTGATGACCGTTTCCCATGTGAGGCCTTCAGTGATGGCACCAGGTGTGCTGACCTTGCCGGCAAGATTGGTGCTGTCGAAGGTATAGTTCATCATTGATGTGGACAATGTGCTGATATACGAGTAGTTGCTTACCTGCTGGTTGCCGAGGGAACCGTAGGAGACACGGATCTTGGCATTGTCCCACCAGCTTTTCAGGTTGCCCCAGAATTTTTCTTCGGAGATACGCCAGCCGGCTGACGCGGACGGGTAGAATGCCCATCTGTTTCCTCTGGCGAAACGGGACGAACCGTCCTGCCTGCCGGAAATCTCGAACAAGTATTTGCCCGCATAGTCATAGTTCACTCTGGCGAAGAAGCCCAATGTCCTGTAAGCGGTATTGCTTTCGTCGGCTCTCTCGATGGTGCCCTGCGCCATGTTGATGAATGCAAGCTTGTCGGAGATGGAGCCTTTCTGGCGGATGGTCGATGTGGATGACCTGTAGTCCTGAAGCTGCGCTCCGGCCACTGCCGTGAAATTATGTTTACCCCATGACTTGTTCACATTCAGATAAGCATTGGCGACATGCCCGTTGAGGTAGGAACGGCCCTCCTGATAGAAGTCGTAGATGGAACCGTTGGTCATTTCCGTAATCTTCTTCATATTCTTGTCCCAGGTGTTGGCGGTAGGATAAGAACGGTAGCTGTCCAGGTTGTCGCGTCTTCTGTAAGTGTAATCTGCGGTGATGTTCAGCCACTTGGTAAGATCGAACACGAGTCTGTTGGTGACCACCCAGTAGCCGACCTTCCTGGAGTTCTTGTTCCTGCCGTCCGTGAACACGCCGCCTCGTCCTGACGCGATAGGAGAATCGGCGAACTGGATGCCGTTCGTGTACATTGTCGTAGTACCGTCGGGATTTATAGGAACGATGGTAGGGCTGATGTTCTGGGTGAGGTTCCAGAGAATACCGGAAGAGGCAAGGTCCTCGGAGCCGTCCTGTTCCCAGAATCCTCCGTAGTTGTAGGCAGATCCTTCATAGCTTAAGTTTCCGGTGTAGCGGAGCCATGGTTTTACCTTCGCGTTTACCTTCGCGCGAAAAGAATACCCGTTCAGGATATCCTCGCTGGCATTGTTGAATACGCCCTCGCGATAGAGGTAACGGCCGCTGACATAGTAGTTTATCTTGTCATTTCCACCATTGATGGTGACATTGTGTTCTGTTTCCGGTCTTGTCCTCTTGAGCACGTAGCCGTACCAGTCGAAGTTTCCCAAATAGCGATATTTGCCTTTTTCATTGGTATAGACCCAAGGCCTGTCAGCGTTTTCCGTCTTGTCGAATCTGCGGTCATAGAGCATCTGCATTTCCTCATCGGTGTAATTCCATGCGTTGTAGCCCTTTGGCGAGTTCTTGGTAAATTCATTGGAGAGGGTCACATAGTCATAACCCGTAGTCACGAAATCGGTGCGGGTGGTGTTGAATGCCACGCCGCCACGTCCGTTGTAAGTCACTTTAAGGTCTCCGGACTTGCCGCTCTTGGTGGTAATCAGGACCACGCCGGCAGATGCCGTAGCACCGTAGATGGCGCAAGACGAAGCATCCTTGAGCACCGACACAGATTCGATGTCATTAGGATTCACTTGTGTCAATGAGGACTCGATACCATCCACAAGAATCAGCGGGCTGCCTGAGTTCAATGACACCTGTCCGCGGATTTTCACATTGTACTGCTTGCCCTCGATGGAACCGCTGCTCATGCTCATGAGAAGTGACGGATCCGCGCCCTGGAGAGCCTGCGCCGCATTGGTTACCGGCCTGTTGTTCAAGTCTTTACCGCTGATGACGCCCACCGCTCCGGTGAGGTTCACTTTCTTCTGGACACCATAGCCGACCACGACCGATTCTTCGAGAAGGTCAATGTCTTCTTCCAGGTTTATGACAATGCCGGCGGTCTGGCTGCCGAACCTGGACGTGTAATCCTTGTAGCCCATCATTGACACTACGAAAGTGCAGCCCGGTGTAGCCTGGATGGAGAACTGGCCGTCGATATCGGTCATGGCGACATTGTCCTTCTTGCCGTCGAGCATGATCATTGCGCCGGGAACCGGTCCTGACGCGTCGACGATTTTTCCTTTGTACTCTACCGGTGCTGCGGCCTTCTGGTCCGCTTTCACGACGAGTATCATTTTCCCGTCAATGCTGGCCTGCATTCCCGTTCCGTCGAGGATTGCAGTCATCGTTTCCAGCACAGGTTTTCCGGATGGCGGAGTGACCTGCCTGTTCACGTCGAGAAGGCTCTCGTTGTAAGCTATTGTCATACCTAGCTGATGCTCAATAACTTCGAACGCCTGCCTGACCGTCATTGTACCGGACGGGAAGTCCACCACCCTGTTCTGGGCGTGAAGTCCGATGACCGGCATTATGGCCAGGAGAAGCGTAATAAGATAATGTTTAATCTGCTTCATAGACTGTGTTATTATTAGTTCAAGTTGTTTTCCGTTGTGGTCGGGAGGCAGGGCTGGGCCTACCTTATATATACGCAGCCGTTCACGATGCTGTACCGCATTCCAGGGACGAGCTTGCATATGGCGCCGAGCATCTGTTCCAATGTCTCACCCTGTACGAACTTGGCTGTCAATATCATATCGTCGTATTTTCCCGAGGTGACATAAGTGTTCATGCCGTATTTGCGCTCAATCGCCTTGGCAATAGCGTGGATGTTTTCGGAGCGGAAACACATGTCGCCGCGTTTCCATGCCGTGTCTTCAGCCGGGTTCACGCGCGATATTGTGGATTTCCCTGTCTCGCGGTCGTAAGAGAACCGCTCGTCAGGGACCATGAGAATGCTTTCGCCGCTTTCTTTCAATGTCGCCGAAATGCTGCCTTCGCACAATGTCGCGGCAGTGCTGCGCGATTCCGGATATGCATACACATTGAATGTCGTTCCATGAACCTGTATGGCGAGGTCGGCAGTATTTACCACGAATGGCAGTTCCTCATTATGAGTTACTTCGAAGATGGCTTCGCCGGAGAGGAAAACAGTGCGCTCGGCACCGCTGAATTTTTCCGGATAAATCAGCACCGACCCGGCATTGAGCGTGATTCTGGAGTTGTCCGGCAATATGACTTCGCGGGTTTCGCCGTTGCGCGTAGAGACCTCGCACAGTTTCGCGCCTGCTTCGGCAACCGACTGACTATCTGTGATTTTGTCGTTGATTTTCAATGTCGCCCAAGGAACGAATACCAGCATTGCGGCAGCGGATGCGCATGTCAATGCAATTTTGCGTATCTTCTGCCTGATTCCTCTGCGCATGATTTCGGACTGGGCTTTTTCTCGCCTGTCTGCCGCGGACATCACTTTCGTGAATGCCTTGTCCAATTCATTTTCCGGTAATGTGTCGGCGAAATGCCGCTCCCATTCGTTTCGTATGTCGTTATCAGTCATATTCTGAGTGTTGTCTGGTGGTCAAAACATACATAAGACAAAGAAACCGTGATTTGCACCCAATGGAAATTTCGATTTTTTTTTGAATGTTCCTTATATTTGCAGATATCGACAAATGACATGGAACCATAAGTTTCGCAAGTTGTCAAACTTGCTGAGCGTTAGTGCAAATTTGAGGGTTGTCACTCGTTCGTAGGCTGTAAGCCCAACGCACTTTTTTATGTGTACGTTACCCTCACCCTAAATCCCTCCCCTCGGGGAAGGGACTTGCCATCGCCCTAGCGGGCTCCATAAGCGGTGTTTCGCACTTGCGAAACTTGAGTAATATAATATCACACAGATGATTACGGATAGCGAAGAAAGAATATTGATGGAACGCACAGCTGCCGGTGACAGACGCGCGTTCAGGTCGCTTTTCGATGCCTATTATCCTGTGGTCTATGGTTTTATGAGGAGTCTGCTGCATACGGAAGAGGACGCATCGGATGTGGCGCAAGAGGTTTTCATCAAGCTTTGGCTCATGCGTGCGGCACTTCCCGACATCACTTCCCTCCGTTTCTATCTTTACCGGATGAGTTTGAACCAGACCATCAACTACATCAAGAAGAACCGGCTCCACAACGGTGTGGCACTGGCGGATATTCCATACGACCAGATGGTGGAGGAAGTCATTGACATGAAAGGGAAAGAGGCCTTCATCGCGTCCGTGGTGGAGCGCATGCCGGAGCGGCGGCGTAAAGTGTTCATAATGAGCCGATTCGAGAATCGTTCCAATGACGAGATCGCGTCATTGCTGAACATCAAAAAGAAAACGGTGGAGAACCACCTCAACCTCGCACTGAAGGAGTTGAGATCAGCTCTCCCCGTATCACTTTTCCTGTTTATCGCCTGTTTCTGAGTCACGCGCGCCGGCGGGACGCTGCCACTACTCCGCCGGTAGGAAACCTTTCCGGAGCAAGACCTCGGCAATCTGGATGGCATTGGTCGCGGCACCCTTGCGGATATTGTCGGAAACGCACCAGAAATTGAGTCCGGACTTGACGGAAAAATCACGACGGATGCGTCCTACGAAAACATCATCATGGCCCAGCGAGTAGAGAGGCATCGGGTAAACCTTCTCGGCAGGATTATCCCGGACAGTGACGCCCGGCGTGTTTTCCAGAATCCTGCGGACATCATCCAGCTCGAAATCCTTCTCGAACTCCAGGTTCACAGACTCGGAATGACCTCCGATGACAGGGACACGCGCGGTAGTGGCCGTAACACCTATCGTATTATCACCCAGAATCTTATGAGTCTCATTCACCATCTTCATCTCCTCCTTGGTGTAGCCGTTCTCGGTAAAATCATCAATATGAGGAATTATGTTCTGGTCGATAGGATAAGGGAAGTTCGCTGCATATTCGCCCCACTTGGCACCGCCACGCTCCGCCTCCATCTGCGCCACTGCCTTGTTTCCGGCGCCGGTCACGCTCTGATATGTCGAAACCACCACCCTCTTGATGCGGTAGGCCTTGTGCAACGGAGCCAGCGGCAGAAGCATCTGGATCGTCGAGCAATTCGGATTGGCAATGATATAGTCGTCCTTGGTGAGCACATCCGCGTTCACTTCAGGCACCACGAGTTTCTTGTCAGGATCCATACGCCAGCATGACGAATTATCCACGACACGGCATCCCACAGCCGCGAATTTCGGAGCAAGTTCTCTGGACGGGCCGCCGCCTGCCGAGAAAATCGCCAGGTCCGGTTTCGCCGCAATCGCATCTTCAGCGCTGATCACAGTGTATTCCTTGCCCTTGAATGTAACCTTGCGCCCCACGGAGCGCTCAGATGCGACCGGAAGAAATTCCGTCACAGGGAAATTCCTCTCTGCCAGCACTTCCATCATTCTCGTGCCCACCAGCCCGGTGACACCCACAACTGCTACTTTCATAACCTTATAATTTACAACAATATATCATTCAATACGCCGGAAGCGGTCTGATAAGCACCGGCACCGGCTCCCTGCACCACGAGAGGTGAAGGATAAAAAGCGGTTTTTATCAATGCTGCATTGTCCGTGCCACAAAGGTTGAAAAGCGGATTCTCCGGCCCGACACATTGCAATCCCATCGATGCCTTGTAATGGACGCCGCCTTCTTCAGGCACTGCCACGAGCGAAGCTACAAACCTCTGTCTCAATCCTTTATCCGCAGCGGTGCGATAAGCGGCAGCGAACGAAGATTCATTGGCCGCAAGCATCTCGTAGAACGCCGGAACCTTTCCGCTGAAGAACTCCGGACCGAGAATCGGGTCGATTTCCACGTCAGCCTCGTCGATTGCAGCACCAGCCTCACGCGACAGAATCAGCAACTTGCGGAGCACGTCCCTGCCGCTCAAATCCAGCCTCGGATCCGGCTCTGAATAACCGGCCTCCTGCGCCTGCCTCACCACATCCGCGAAAGTCTTTCCGTCCTCGCCTCCCTTATAGGTGCTGAATATGTAATTCAATGTCCCTGAGAGGACTGCATCGACACGTGCTATATCATCGCCGCTGTTCACGCTGCGCGCAATCGATTCCAGAATCGGGAGCGCCGCACCCACTGTCGTCTCGTAACGGAGCGAAACGCCGTTCTCCACGGCAGAAGTCTTGAGCTTATGATACTGCACATAAGGAGCGGCAAACGTAATCTTGTTGCTCGCCACTACCGAATAGCCTTTCTCGAAGAGATTCAGATACTTATAAGAAATGTCGGACGACACCGTGCAATCCACGAAGATGGAATTCTGCAATGAGACATTGGCCAGAGCCTCGAAGAAAGCGTCATTGGCCGCAGACTTGCCGTCCGCCAGCATTGTCCCGATGGAGGCGATGTCGAGCCCCTCCTTGTCGAGGATGAACTTGCGGCTGTTCGAGATGCCGGCGATATGGAGGCGCTTGCCAGTGCGCTCCGCGATCTTGTTGCGATTTCGGGCAATGATGTCCACAAGTGCCTTTCCCACAGTGCCGTACCCGGCGATGAACAAATTGATATCCTTATAAGATGATGTTTCGAAGAACTCCTTGTGGATATATTTTATCGCCGACTGTACATCCTCGGAAGCCACGATAACAGAAATGTTTCTTTCCGAAGAGCCCATTCAGGATCAATTCTGGTCTATAGCTGAAGTGGCCCTATATGGCGGCTATTTTTTAGTCAATGGGAAGACCCGCATTTATCCGATCGAAATCGAGTTCTACCTTTACGTGGAAGAAGATCCCACCGGGAGTTGGCAACGAGATGCCAATATGTACCACAAAGGACAGGGTGTTCCATACTTTCCGAAAGAAGGTTCCCTATACCCGCATCGCTCTGGTGTTGATTACACCTTTGAGAATGAAGAGTTGAAGTACCGCGCATCTTTCTTGATCCGTTGCTACCAGTACGAAGTTGGCGGCGAAATCATCAAGAAGCCCACATACCTTTGGGAAGATCTATTCGGATACAACAGCACCGCTGGGAATGGACTTACCATAAGCTGGGTTGATGAGCCCGAAAGAGTCATACCGACCAGGAGGCAGGACAAACGCATCAATCTTAACGATGAAAAGGGCAAAGCCGACAAGAAACTCTGGTGTTTTATCAAGAGTAAAAATTAACAGCATTCTTCCAACCTTGAAAGAATACTTGTAATCCTCTTTGCCGTAATCCTGTTGACTTGCTCTGGATTATGACAAACCGCAGAATTTTCTAACACGATATAAACGAGGCGAAATTGAGCACAAAGATATGTTCAAGGATAGGAAACTATCTGATACACTGAAATTTATAAGAAAACAGGAGGAAAAGAAAAGTTCAAAATAGCGTGTCTACGGCATATCACGGAAACCGACAAATATTGCGTGTTATGTCTATATTTGAGAAATGAAAGCTCAAGAAATTGGTATATTTATCAACATCATTCATTTTTAACAAATTTTCGTGTCCACTTTTGAGTAGCAGTACATATGGGGGAGTTGCTATTTGGATTACTTAACATAAGATAAATTGTATAACAATATTATTTAGCAGGGGAGAGGTCGTTAAACAATTAAAAATCAACTATTTTTATAGGGAAAAACATCATTCCTCCTTTGTCAGCCACTCCCAAATCGGCACGAATAATACAGATAATCTATAAATTCTATACTTTTCTGATACGGATAAAGTGCAAGTATAATACTTGACCAGTACAGATAATATCCATAATTGAAATAATTACCACCCATCCTCTCAGATCTGCCTGCTCTGCGAAGTTCAAGCATGCTCGTCAGTCGGCAAGGGGCAGTTCCTTCGTTCTAGGAAACAGACACCTTTCAGGCATCGGTTTCCGTCGTCCGCCCTTGACCTATCCTTCCTCCCATGCACTTCCAGTGCATCGCAGGCATCCCTCAAGGATGGGGCGGAACATTGCCTGCGGCAAGAGGAATAGTTTAACCACCAAAAGAAATCAATTATGCCAAACTGGGCTTGCAATCACATTGTCGCTTCCGGCGACGAGAAGAATCTCCGCGCTCTTGCGGAAACACTGAACACGATGCCGAACCTTGAAAACGGCTTCGGACGCTACTGGATGGGTAACCTCGTGGCTGCCCTCCTGAAATTATCCAGAGATGAACTGATGGCCATCAAAGGGATGCACTTCAGAGGAACCATAGATCCTGACTTCTATGCACAGGCGTGTCTGTGTGGTCCTTATGTCGACGAGAAGAAAGAATTCACCGTTGATGAAGACGGAATGATGCGGTTCTCCACCACGTCCGCCTGGGACAGATCTGAGGATGTTGAGAATCTGATAATGGAACATTTCCCATCAGTTGAGCTTGCGTGGTCCTGTACCGATGAGTTCGGCAACTTTCACATTACACACAACCCTGAAGGGCTTCCGGAGCTTGAAATTATCGCATTCAACGGACAGTTGTATAGCAGAAATGAAACGGGTAATCTGAGGACAGAAATGAAGAACTGTTGTCCGGGGCTTGAGGTACCAGATGATGCCGATGCAGACTTCTTCCTTTCCGAGGATTTCGCAAAGAAGTACTGTGAATGGAGTCAGCGCTTTATGGATGAGCACGATGACGATGATGAAACGGCACCATGGTTCGAAGTTTACGAGGAGGTCTGAAAGGGCCTCCTCCATCGTATCAACAAAACAGTATTGAAAAATGGACAAAGACACATTTGAAGTAGTATGCTGGCCGGAGAGCCAGATGCTGATGGAACTTGACGGATTTGAGGAGAACTCATACCTCGTCAATGATGACAAGGGGCTGCTTGAGTTCGGCAGTTCCGCTTATTTCGTGAACAGGAAATGGCTTGAGGAGAACGTTAAACATTAAACACCAACAAAAATGGGAAACAGGATACACGTACAGATTAAAAGGGAGATTGAATACGGGGATTACGGATTCAATTGGCAAATAGAGGAACTCATGAGCCTGCTTTCGGCCTGCGGATGCGAGATTTGCGGGTCACTCAACGATGATTGTGTGGGCGACTGGGAGATACCTGAAGAGCAATTCCTCACTGCTGTGGAGGACATCGCAAAGAAAAGCGCGGAAGAAATCAAAGGATACTTCGACACGGATTTCATAGGAAGAGCTTCTGATGAAGAGTTCAAGGAAGATGTCGTGTCGACACTTCGGCGATTTGCCGAAACGGGAGACCATAGGAATGGATTTTACCACTTCAGCTGGTTTTGATTACAAATATTGCTAAACGATATGAAGAAATATCAAGTAACATTCGTGGCGACAAACGAGGCCACGATAGAGATTGCGGCTCCCGACAGGGACAAAGCAATGGAACGGGCAGAGTACCTTCTCAATGCAGAAGGAGAAATCTATCCGGAGCACATGACTCATAATGGAACAAAGAGTGACATGACCGACCTGATGATTGACGGGTTTGAAGAAAAGATATATTGAGATGGGATACTACACAACATACTCCCTCACCCTCGAGGAGGGGCCGAGGGAACAATTCCAAAGGATGCTTGAGGACATTGATGCCATGATGGGCGACAACGAGATGTCATCCTTCGAGTCAATCAATGCAAAGTGGTACAGCTACGAGACGGACATAAAGCAGCTGTCACTGAAATACCCGGACATCATCTTCCGTGTCAACGGAGACGGCGAGGATTCGGATGACCTGTGGCAGGACTTCTGGCACGCAGGGAAATGCTTCAGCGAGAAAGTGCATTTCGCAAGCCTGAGTGAAATAAGGGACAAAATTTCTTAAATATTCAAGACAATGGAATACAACCAGTACATCAACCATGTTGAGTTGCAGGGCATCGTCGGCACATCAAGGGTAAGTAATCTTGGCGAGAAGAATGCGGTCAGTTTCTCACTCGCCACGAACTATGCATTCAAGGATAGGGAGGGATGCCATGTCATAGAAACAACCTGGCATAACTGTACCTCCTTTGTGGACAAAGAGGACGACCTGTCAATATATGACAAGGGAACGCCACTTCATATCGAGGGACGATTAAGGAATCTCCGTTACACTGACGCATGCGGCTGTGAGCGGACAACGATAGAGGTGGTTGTCTCAAAGGTAAGGAGGCTTGAGCCATGAGCCGGGCCATAGATATGATTCGGGAGGGCTCTGCCCTTCTGAACACCGAGATAGTGACTCTCGTACGGTCAGGACAAACGATGAATACTGAAGATAGTGTATTCGGTTATGTCATAGAACCGGAAAACGATTCCATGCTGGAGGTGGAAGTCCGGAGTCTTGCCATCGTGAATGATGAACTATATGCGTTCATGACCGAAACGGAAGACATAGATTACTCCGAGGAGGAAGCTCTGGGGGTGCTAAAGGAAAAGGACGAGCGGTTCCTTCCGGGATGGTTCGTTCTCGACGACGGGTTCTACGGGCTACTCCTTCCTACTCTGATTAACATCCGTGATGCTTTTGAATTTCAATAATATACAGGACAATATGAAGATAGATACAATAACAAGATCAAATGGCCGTTGGTGCGCCTGACTTGTCCTGAAATAAGTTGACAGAAAGAACAAGTATAATGTCAATTTAATTTAGGACAATGATTGATTACATTTCACAAGGACGACGGGTAAACAAGCATTACACCGATTCGGAAAAGTTAAG
>Ga0256406_1001018_pt1 | contig 46906 bp, 45 predicted proteins | sample RumenRJG_03DNA_FD_185986 | JGI IMG/M metagenome (GOLD analysis project Ga0256406, IMG submission 185986) | Bovine rumen microbial communities from Lethbridge, Alberta, Canada - RJG_03 | ecosystem: Host-associated > Mammals > Digestive system > Stomach > Rumen | place: Canada: Alberta | collected... | reverse complement strand
ACCTTTCATATACCATGAAAGCATATGAAAAGGGCAGCCCACATCACGTGAACTGCCCATCTTTCGGCTTCTGGATCCATCAGATCGAACTGTCAGACTTTTGTACTTGACATGCGATCCAATTTAATGTGCCGGCATGGATCAGATTTTAATCTTCGGCAGTACATTCATGAAGGAATCCTGAATGAGCAGATCCGCATCACTGTCATACGGGGTGACAGACCTGTTGATCAGAACAAGCTGATGGCCCCGGTAATAGCGGATCAAGCCCGCAGCCGGATAAACAACAAGCGAAGTGCCCAGGACAATCAGTACATCCGCCTGTTCAATGGCATTGACGGCACCTAACAGAACATCCTGATTCAGTCCTTCTTCATACAGAACAACATCCGGCCGGACAACGCCGCCGCACTTGTCGCAATGGGGAACGCCCTCGGAATGCAGGACATAATCCGCATCAAACTTCCTGCCGCACCTGAGACAGTAGTTGCGGGCGGTAGAACCGTGCAGTTCATATACATGCCTGCTGCCGGCGGCCTGATGCAGACCGTCAATGTTCTGGGTCACAACCCCGAGGCTCTTTCCCATCTCTTCCAGCTTTGCCATGAACTTATGGGTATAGTTCGGCTTTGCGCCGGGATTGAGCATTTTATCTTTATAGAAACGATAGAATTCTTCCGGATGATTATAGAAGAAGCTGTGGGAGACGATTGTCTCCGGGGGATACTTGTACTTCTGATGGTACAAGCCGTCCTGTGAGCGGAAGTCCGGTATGCCGCTGTCGGTAGAGACGCCGGCTCCGGTAAAGAAGACAATGCGCTGGCCTTCATCGATGATTTTCTGCAGTTCATCAAGCTGCTCTTGACTGACCATGATCAACTCTCCTCTGTGTCCTGCAGTTTCTTCAGCATTTCCTGAGCTTTTTCCTTCAGCTGCAGCTTCAGATCCGCAGGCTCTATTACAGTTACTTTATCACAAAACTCAAACAGCCATGCATACAGAGTAGGTACAAGCGGCCGGTGGATGATGGCGGTAAAGAAATTGCGGCTGCAGGCAGTGATCATGATATCCGTGCCGAAGGTATCAAACACAATGGATGCCAGTGAGTTATCGATGCGCAGGGTGATGGTTCTGGTGCGGCCCCGGTACATGTTGAAGCTGTTGCGCATGTAGGCATCCGCATCAAATGTCGGTACGCTGCCGCATGGCTCATTGAGATGAATATGGTCCATCTTGTCAATCCGGTAATTGGCAAAGTTTTCATGTTTCTCAGACCAGAAGATACAGTAGTATCTGCCCTGGTCTGAGACAACGCTGATCGGCTGCAGGATATATGGTCTGCCTTCCCGGCGGTAGGTCTTTTTCTTATCCGGGGTGAAGTCAAAGTAGAGAAAAGCGACCTTCCGTACTTCTACGATTGCCTTCAGCAGGATATTCAGGGCTTCCGGTACGTTTTCATTGTTGGACAGAAGCGGGGCGGAAGATAATGCCGGCATGCTTTCGCGCTGCAGAGCCGGCAGAAACAGCGAAAGACGTCGGGTCAGATCTTCTTTGGCCTGATGCGACAGGATGGAATTATGCTGGACGGCATCCATCAGGATAAACGCATCGGACATGGAAAAGGGATGGTCGATGTGATACAGATAGCTGTTGTTCTTATGAACAAGGTGGACCGGATAGCCTGCCTGTTCAAGGACTTTCAGCTCACTGTAGACAGTACGGCGGTCAGTTTCAATGCCTTTGGACGAAAGATAGTCTAAAATAGAAGCAGCTGATACGCCTCTGTCTTCATAACTGTTTTCACGCAGGTATTGAAGTATATGAAGAACGGCCTGGTCGCGCTGTGATGTTTTCATAAAAAATCAAACTCCTTGTGTCTATTGTACACGACTGTGTACATAAAGGAAGAACAGAAAGTTTATCATACAGACAGTGAAAGAGGTATTGGATATGACAAGAATGGATGAACTGAAAATCTGCTGGATCATAAATCTTTTCGGATGCGGCTTTGCTGTGCTGCAGTATGAGAAAATAGCTGCTGTACTGGGAGTCTGTTCGCTTTTCTGCAGTCTGAGGCACTTTGAAAAGGATGAGAAAACAGAAGAGGAGATCCTGGCTGTGGAAGGGGTTGAAGTTGTGATCATGGCTGTCTGCGGGATGATTTCCTTCAGTGCGCTGGTTTTGAGTGCAGCGCTTGCTTCAGGCATGGTGATGATAAAGCGTGCTGAATGGAAGAAAGAAGAGAAGAAGGGAATGGCGCTGATTCTGACTGCGGCTTTGTTTCTCGGCATGGCTTTACAGGATATCGTGTGCATGGGATGGCTGCTCATGTGTGTGGCACCGTTTGTCATGACAGCACTTTTTGCCTGGGCGGAAGGAAAGGACTTGCAGGAAATTCAGTCAGAAGTAAAATAACAGGTAATATGTCAGATCTGCTCTTGAAAAAGTTTGTCAAAGATTACCGGAATACCCGTGATCCCAAAGTGCGCTACCGCTATGGCATCCTGGCGGAAGTGACGGGTATGCTGTGCAATCTTTTTCTTTTTGTGCTGAAACTGGCCATCGGTTTATTCATGCATGCTTCAGCCATTGTGTCGGATGGTTTCAATAACCTTTCTGACTGTATTACCAACATTGTTGCCCTGTACGGGTATCACGCTTCTGCCAAGCCGGCGGATGCGGAACATCCGTTTGGTCATGGCAGGGTGGAATACATCGTTTCACTGATTGCTGCTTTTGCGATTCTGGTCGTGGGATATCAGTTGTTTGTGTCCAGTGTGAAGGAAATTATTCATCCGGAAGCCGTGACATTCAATGCGGTAATGACACTGATTCTCTCTGCTTCCATTGCCGTCAAAGGATGGATGGCGCATTTCTATCAGCAGCTTGGCAGAAGAACGGATTCTCTGCTTCTTTTAACGGCCAGTTCTGATTCAAAGGCAGATATGCTGACAACAGGCGTGACAGCAGTATCCGTCATTCTGTCACTCTGGGTAAGGAACATACCGATTGACGGCATTGTATCGTTAGCCGTGTCATTGCTGATTCTGAAGTCCGGTCTAGAACTGAGCCACAGGATCATTGATCAGCTGCTTGGGCTGCCTACCGGGGATGCATTATATCAGCAGCTTGAAAAGAGTCTGCGCAGCGATCCAAGGGTGCTTGGCGTACATGATCTGATCGTGCATGACTATGGGCCTGAGCGCAAGATCGGTACAGCCCATATTGAACTGGACAGCAGTATGTCATTCAATGAAGCCCATGATACGGCAGATGAAGCAGAAAGAAGAATCCGCCGGGAACTGGGAGTTGCCATGAGTCTGCACATGGATCCCATTGACCGCAGTGATCCGGAACTTTCACGATACCGTATCATGCTGGAAGAAATCCTGAAGGATATCAATCCGGATCTGACCATGCATGATCTGCAGCTGGATCATGTAAATGGAAAGACGGTGCTTTCCTTTGATGTAAAGGTGCCGTTTGACTGCCGGGATACAGATGATGATATCCGCAATGCCATTGATATGATGAGCAATGCGGATGAGAAACATATCAGTCTGCATATTACGTTTGATCGAGGCTATACGGAGGAAAGCGCATGAAAAAGGGATCGTTTCTTCTGCTTCTGACCGCATTGATCTGGGGCATGGCGTTTGTGGCACAGAGCACGGCCATGGACCATATCGGACCATGGACCTTCAACTGTCTGCGTTCTGTACTTGCCTGTCTTGCTCTGTTTCTGTTATTGCCTTTTCTGCATAAGATTACGCATACCACCGGTATGGTTTATGATCGAAAGAAAACATGGATCGGCGGGATTGTGACCGGATGCTTTCTGGCGATGGCCAGTCAGTTTCAGCAGATGGGCATTATGACCACAACAGTAGGCAAGGCCGGCTTCATTACGGCCCTGTATGTGGTGTTTGTACCGCTGCTTGGTCTGTTTACCGGAAAGAAGCCGGCAAAGAAGATATGGCTGTGTACGGCATTAGCCGTAGCCGGTCTGTATTTTCTGTGCATGAATGAAAGTCTGAGGCTGACCAGGGGCGATACTCTTGTGTTGATCTGTGCACTGCTGTTTGCCGGCCACATCATGGCTGTGGATGCGTTTCGGGATGGGACGGATCCGCTGGTATTGAGCTGTATTCAGTTCGGGGTGATGGCTCTGATCTGTGCTGTCGGGATGGTATGTACGGAAAAGCCGGTCACAGCGGATATCAAAGCGGCATCCATACCGATTCTATATGCCGGACTGATGTCATCCTGTGCCGGGTATACGATGCAGATTATCGGACAGAAGGATACGGATCCGGCCCTGGCTTCGCTGTTGATGTCGCTGGAAAGTGCCTTTGCGGCACTCGGCGGATGGGTGATTCTTCATCAAACTCTTTCACCAAGAGAACTATTAGGCTGTGCGCTGACGTTCAGTGCAGTGATCATTGTGCAATTGCCGCAGAGAAAAGGGGATAGAGCCTGAGATCAGGTTCTATCCCCTTTCATATGGTATTCAGTTTTCAGAAGGTTTATCTGTTTCTTCTGTCTTCGCTGTTTCTTCCGCCGGCTTTTCTTCTTTCTTTTCTTTCTCTTCTTCAATCGGCAGTGGTGCTTTACCGGCTGCTTTCAGCATGAGATTGGCAACGCGTCTGGCATAGGCGGCCGGATCATCAATCGGCATGCCCTGAATCAGCATGGCCTGATCATACAGTACTTCGGCATCATCCTTGATTTCATCCGGATGGTTCTGATAGGTATCCTTCAGCACACCAAACAGCGGATGATCCGGATTGAGTTCCAGGATCTTGCTGGCCTTGATGCCTTTGTTCATCGGATCATTGGCCATATACTTCTCCATCTCAAGCGATACGCCTTCGTCTGAAACGATGATAACCGGATCATCCTTGAGGCGGGAGGAGATTCTGACTTCCTTGACCTTATCGCCAAGGGCATCTTTCATGGCTGTCAGCATATCCTTGTTTTCTTCCTGCTTCTGCTCTCTGGCCTTCTTTTCCTCTTCCGTATCGAGATCGAGATCTCCCTTGGAGATGTTCTGGAACGGCTTGTCGGCATACTTCTGCATGATCTGGGCGACAAACTCATCTCTTTCATCCAGGAAATACAGCACTTCATAGCCTTTGTCGCGCAGGGTTGCCATAATCGGATTGCGGTTGATTTCATCCATGTCGCTGCCGCAGGCATAATAGATGGCCTTCTGTCCATCCTTCATGCGGTCAGTATATTCCTTCAGGGTAACATACTTGTTTTCCTTTGTTGACTTGAACAGGATGAGATCCTGCAGCTTTTCCTTATTGACGCCATAGTCCTTGTAAATGCCGTATTTGAGGTTGAGGCCGAAGTTGTCAAAGAACTTTTCATATTCTGCTCTTTCATTCTTCAGCATATCTTCCAGGGCACTGTGAATCTTTGTCTCAATGGATCTGGCAATGGCTCTGACCTGGCGGTCCTGCTGCAGAATTTCACGGGAGATGTTCAGCGACAGATCCTCACTGTCGACAAGGCCCGTCACAAACCGGTAGTAATCCGGGATCAGTTCCTTGGCTTTATCCATGATGAATACACCCTTGGAATACAGCTTCAGACCCGGCTCAAAATCACTGTAGTAGAAGTTGTAAGGGGTCTTGCCGGGAATGAACAGAAGGGCGGTATAGGAGACATTTCCTTCCACATTGTAGTGGATGACTTTCTGCGGGTTCTCCCAGTCATTGAACTTTGCCTTGTAGAATTCATTGTATTCTTCCGGTGTGATGTCTTTCTTATCCCGCTTCCATAAAGGTTTCATGGAATTCAGGGTATCCAGGCGGGTCGTCGTGATGGACTTGTCCTTGTTATCCGGATCCGGAATGGTATGTTCGCATTCCATCTGGATCGGGTATCTGACGTAGTCGCTGTATTTCTTGACCAGTTCTCTGATCTTGTATTCTTCCAGATATTCTGAATATTTCTCATCATCTGTATCCGGCTTGAGGTTCAGCGTGATGCGGGTACCGACGGTTTCCTTGTCAATCGGGGAAATGACATATCCGTCTTCCCCGGAGGAGCTCCAGGAATAGGCCTGCTCGCTCTTCATAGACTTTGATTCAACTAACACTCTTTCCGCAACCATGAAGGCACTGTAGAAACCCACACCGAACTGGCCGATGATATCCACATTGTCATCCTGATCTGCCTTGTCCATGGCAGCACGGAATTCAGCAGATCCAGATCTGGCGATGGTGCCGAGGTTCTTCTCCAGTTCCTCATCCGTCATACCGACACCGTTATCCTCGATGACAAGCTGTCTAGTGTCAGGATGTCTTTCAATCGTGATTTTCAGTTCTTCATTATCATTGGAACTGTCGTGATCGGTCAGCGAAATATAATGTCTTTTATCCAGTGCGTCGCTGGCATTGGAAATCAGCTCTCTTAAGAAGATGTCCTTATTGGTATAGATCGAATTGATCATCATCTGAAGGAGCCTTTTAGATTCAGCCTTAAACTGTTTTTTTGCCATAATTGCCTCCCAGGTTTTAGCACTCTTAAGTGCTAACTGCTAAGTATCTTAGCACTCAGTAAGGGAGATTGCAAATGACAGAGAATGTTTCCTGTCAGTATGCATTTGTTTTATCATGGAAAGTGAAGAAAGGGCTTGTGATATGAGACAGGTTGATACAGCAGAAATCAAGGCGGCGCTGAAGGAGATTCTGGGGAAGATTGCTTTTGTCTATCCTGAGGATATTCATGAAAGTCTGCTTGCGGCACGTGAAGAAGAAACAGGGGTCAGCCAGGATGCGATGGACATGCTGGTGTGCAATGCTGAAATTGCGGAAAATGAACATATTCCCATCTGTCAGGATACCGGCATGGTGACGGTATATCTGAAGATCGGACAGGATGTGCATCTGAGCGGAATGTTATTGAAGGATGCGGTGAATGAAGCCGTAGCGGAAAGCTATACACAGAATTATCTCAGGGCTTCCGTAGTGGATGATCCGCTGTTTGACAGAATCAATACGAAGGACAATACGCCGTGTGTGCTCTATACGGATATTACGGCGGGAGAAAGCATTGAGATTGAAGCAGCCGCCAAGGGCTTCGGCTCCGAGAATATGTCCCGGGTGGCCATGCTCAAGCCGGCCCAGGGGGAAGAAGGGGTAAAGCAGTTTGTGCTGGACACCATCAAAGAGGCAGGCCCCAATGCCTGTCCGCCGATGGTTGTCGGCGTCGGCATCGGCGGAACCTTTGACTATGCGGCAGTGATGGCAAAGAAGGCGCTGTGTCTGGGCTTTGATTACCGGGACACGGATGAACGGTACAATGCCCTGATGGATGAGCTGCTTGAAAAGGCAAATGCACTGCGGGTAGGACCGATGGGCTTACATGGCAAGACTACCGTGCTGCATCTGAATATCCTGCATTATCCCACTCATATTGCCGGGATGCCGGTAGCGGTGAATATATGCTGTCATGCCTGCCGGCATGAAAGGAGGGTGTTATGAAAAAGGTCAGTCTTCCTTTAAGTGATGAAGTGATTTCATTCCTGCATGCCGGGGATGCGGTGCTGTTAAGCGGGACGATGTATACGGCCCGTGATGCGGCCCATAAGCGTCTGCATGAAATGATGGCGAAAGGGGAGAAGCTTCCGTTTGATCTTGACGGGGCATTGATCTATTATGTCGGTCCCACCCCGGCTCAGCCGGGCCAGGTTATCGGCAGTGCCGGTCCTACCACCAGCGGACGCATGGATGCCTATACGCCTGAGCTGCTTGAACATGGCCTGAAAGGCATGCTTGGCAAAGGCAGAAGAAGTGAAGCGGTAAAGCAGGCTGTTGTAAAGCATCATGCCGTGTACTTCGTGGCCTGCGGCGGTGCCGGTGCTCTGATTTCCCATTCTATTGTGAAACGGGAAATGGTGGCTTTCCCCGAACTGCTGGCGGAAGCTGTGACAAGACTTGAGGTAAAGGATCTGCCGTGCTTTGTCGGAATTGATTGTGAGGGAAAGGATATCTATGATCTGCGTTAGTGCGTGTCTGGCCGGGGAAAAGTGCCGGTATGACGGCAGGTCCAGGCGGATCGGGCGGATTGCGGATTTAGTGAAAGAAGGAAATGCAGTTGCTGTCTGTCCGGAAAGAGAAGGCGGTCTATCCATACCAAGAGCCCCATCAGAACAGAAAGATGGCCGGGTGATCAATAAGGAAGGAAAGGATGTTACCGAGGCCTTTGAAAAAGGCGCGTCAGTGTGTCTTGACAGAGCACTTGCGGCCGGATGTAAAACAGCCATTCTCAAGGAAAACAGTCCTTCCTGCGGTGTACATGCCGTATATGACGGCACATTCAGCGGAAAAAGCATTCCGGGTGAAGGAATCTTCACCCGGAAGTGCCGGGAAGCAGGTATAATCTGCAGGAGTGAAAGCGAGGAAATAGAAGATGAGCGATCTTTATGAAGAATCATTGAAACTGCATGCAAGGTATCATGGCAAACTGAAAATAGAGCCGAAAGTGCCCTGTGAGAATGCCCATGATCTTTCCATTGCCTATACACCAGGAGTGGCAAAGCCGTGTCTTGCCATTCATGAAAATCCGGAAGACAGCTATAAATATACCGACCGGGGCAATACGGTAGCAGTAGTAACAGACGGTACGGCGGTACTCGGCCTGGGTGATATCGGTCCGGAAGCAGCACTGCCGGTCATGGAAGGAAAGAGCCTGCTGATGAAGCGCTTTGCCGGCATTGACAGCTTTCCGCTGTGTCTTGATACAAAGGATCCAGGGGAGATCATTGCCATCTGTAAGGCCATAGCCCCTGGCATCGGCGCCATCAATCTGGAAGATATCAGTGCACCTAGATGTGTCGAGATTGAAAGAACGCTGATCAGGGAGCTGAATATCCCGGTCTTCCATGATGACCAGCATGGTACGGCAATTGTCGTACTCAGTGCTCTGATTAATGCCATGAAGCTCAGAAAAGCTGATCCGGCTGATATGAAGGTTGTCATCTCCGGGGCCGGGGCAGCGGGTTCCAGCATTATCCGCATGCTGTACCAGTACGGCTTCCACAGAATCTATGCCTTTGATGTGGATGGCTGCCTTGATCCGGATGAGGCGGACAGCTATAACGATCTGAAGAAAGAACTGCTGCAGTATGTCAATCTGGATCATCAGAAATATAAGAATATCGGGGAAGCACTGGCCGGTGCGGATATCTTTGTCGGCGTCTCCGCTCCGCACATTGTAACTAAGGAAATGATCGCTTCCATGAATGAAAAGAATATCGTGTTCCCGATGGCCAATCCGGAACCTGAAATCACCTATCAGGAAGCTAAAGAGGCCGGTGCCTGGATTGTCGGCACGGGCCGCAGTGATTACCCCAACCAGGTCAACAACCTGCTGGCTTTTCCGGGTCTGTTCCGCGGGGCTCTGGATGCCCGTGCCACCAAGATCACGGAAGGCATGAAGATTGCGGCGGCCAGAGGCATTGCCAGCCTGGTAGATGAAAAGGATCTGAACCCGGATCACATCATTGTTTCCGTCTTTGACGAGCGGGTTGTACCGACCGTCGCTGAAGCAGTCAAAAAGGAAGCCGTGGCCTCAGGCGTTGTCCGTCCCTGCTGAATCAGGAAGGTTCTTTTTGTAAAAAGTGTACATCAGATCTTGATTTTTCTTTTCCTATCCTCAATAATGAAGATAAATATCAAAACGTACCTTGCGAATCGACTCGTTTTCAACTACAGTAATACTGTGTGATGTACCTCTTGCGTCACGAGTTGGAAAGGAGTGCAGTGCATATGTCTGGAAATGTCGATAACAGCTATCGCAGTAAACTTGCCGCATTCCGTACTTCGTGCCGGGTGTATCAGAAGGAGAAGCAGGAGATGGATCATCTTGTTAACCGCTATCCTTCACTGGCCGGAGTAAAGCCTGAAAAGGGAACGGTGAAGCTGGATCCTCACATGGATACCGGGCTTGGCAATATCGAGCTGTATCAGCTGCTTGCCCAGGATATACACTATGTGGATGATGTATTTCAGCGCATTGATGAAAAATGCGGTCATACTGCTTATCTGATGTTATGGATGCTGTTTATAGAGGGAAGAACGCAGCAGTCGGTAGCGGAAAGCTTCGGACTGACGCGCAGACAGATGCAGTATTCCATGGATAAATGGATGAAACAGGTACTGTACGATGAGTGAAAAGGTAAAAATGAGCGTACGCGAGTTCAGGCGGGAATGCCGCCGCTATGGCAGTTATCTGCAGGCATTCGGCACAAAGCCGCAGCAGTACGTCGATCTCAGCCAGCCGCTGTCAGGTGAACAGGAAAAAGTGAGAAAGATTCTGCAGGTCATCTGGCAGGTGCCCATGCCGTCGTATCGGATTATGGTCTGGCGTGCTTATATACAGCACCAGACGATCAAATCCATTGCGGAAGATCTGAATTTCTCCAGTGACTATCTGCTCAAGAGTGTCAAAGAGCAGCTGTGTGAAGCCCTGGAAAGAACTGATTTTGAATCATGAAGGAAAGCCGGCTTAACTGCCGGCTTTTGCTGTATTTGAAGGCAGCAGGTGCTTCATGTATAATCTGTCTGTGTATTCTGAGTGAAAGGATGTGTTTTATTTTGGAAGATGCTTGTATGCCGCCACTAGAAAAAGGTGATGTCAGATGAATGAACAGGGCAGATATATACTGGCTTTAGTGATCCTGATTCTGTTTTCAGGACTGTTTTCAGCTATTGAAACAGCCTATTCCTGTGCTTCTCAGATCAAGCTGAGGAATATGGCCAATGATCATAATGCCGAAGCCGGGGTTGTCATTGAAGTGCTGAATGATTTTGACCGCTTTCTGACAACGATTCTGATTGCCAATAATATTGTCAATATTGCGGCAGCTACTATCGGTACGCTTTTGTTTACCTCTTTTTTAGGAGAGGCTGAAGGTTCAACGGTTTCTACCATTGTCATTACCATACTGGTACTGATCTTCGGTGAAGTGACGCCGAAGTCCATTGCCAAGCGTATTCCGGAGAAGATGGCTGTGCATACGGTACAGTTTGTCCAGTTTCTGGAAGTGATTCTGATTCCGCTTGTAGTTGTGTTCAAGGGGATCGGATCATTGTTTTCCCGGCTTGTCAAGGTCAAGGAAGATGACGGGGATTTCCAGGATGAACTGCTGACGGTTGTTGATGAAGCCGAGAAGGAAGGCAATCTGGAAGAACATGAATCGGATCTGATTTCCGCTGCCATTGAATTCAATGATGTGGATGTGAAGGATGTGCTGACGCCAAGAGTGGATGTAGTAGCCATTGATATTACCTCTTCGATGGATCAGATCGAAAAGACCTTCCGCTACAACTCTTTTTCCAGACTGCCGGTCTATGAGAATTCTATTGACAATATCGTGGGTGTGATTCATGAAAAGGATTTCTATGCACAGATGCTGCATGAACATACTCCGATCCGCAAAGTGATCAAGCCGGTTCTTTATACCAGTACCAACGTGCATATTTCAACGCTGCTCAAACAGCTGCAGGGTGCCAAGCTGCATCTTGCCGTGGTACTGGATGAATACGGCGGTACGGAAGGCATCATCACCCTGGAGGATATCATCGAAGAGCTTGTCGGTGAGATCTGGGATGAACATGATACGGTCAAGGAGTACTATACCAAGCTGGATGATCATACGTATCTGGTCAAATGTGATGCGGATGCGGATGATATGTTTGAACGATTGGGCATTGAGCAGGAAGATGACGAGGATGATGACTACATTACCGTATCCGGGTGGGCCATTCATGAACTGGAACATATCCCCCGGGTCGGTGAGGAGTTTGACTACCGCAATCTTCATGTGACCATTACCAAGGCGGATCAGCGCAAGGTCATTGAGCTGAAAGTGGAAGTCAGAGATCCTGATAAGAAGGAAGCGTCTGACAGTAAGTGAGGAAGAAATGCAGCAGTTTTTCTGTGATGTTCCTTTAAAGACGGGAACAGATTATATTTTTACGGCAGAACAGGCCCATCACGGCCGTGATGTGGCAAGGCTGCAGAATGAAACGGTACGTCTGGTCTATCAGGGTCAGGCGTATTTTGCGCGTACCTGCAGTGTGAACGGACAGTTTGCGGCTCATATTGAAAAAGAGGATCCCCATGTCAATGAACTGCCCGCAAAGCTGATTCTGGCCATGGCCCTGATCAGGAAGGAAAAGATGGAGCTTGTCTATCAGAAGGCGGCGGAACTCGGTGCAGCTGAGATTGTGCCCTTTGTTTCATCACGGTGTGTGGTAAAAGATGATGGACGCAGGGGAAAGATGGAGCGCCGAAGGAGTATTGTGAAGTCGGCGGCGGAGCAGTGCAAGCGCAATCTGATACCGGAAGTACATGAAACGATCCGGTTTGAGCAGCTTGAAAGCATTGAAGCAGATGTGAAGGCAGCTGCCTATGAGAATGCAAGGCAGAGCGGTATCAGGCTGTCGCAGCTGCCTTCAGGCCGTTCGATCTGTGTGGTGATCGGACCGGAAGGGGGATTCAGTGAAGAAGAGAATGCATGGCTCAATGACCATGGATTTGTGTCTGTGTCGCTTGGTTCAAGGATACTCAGGGCAGAGACAGCTGCACTCTATGCGTGCAGTGTAATTGGAGAATGGATGGAGAGATGAAGTTTTCAGTATGCAATCTTGGCTGTAAGGTCAATGCCTATGAGGCGGAAGCCATCGCTTCTGTGATGGAAAAAAGAGGATGGGAAAGAGTTGATTTCAAAGATGAGGCGGATGCGTGTCTGATCTTCAGCTGTGCGGTGACCAATACCGCCGCAGCCAAGAGCAGAAGAATGCTGCACAGGGCCAGAAGAACATCCCCGCAGGGAATTCTTGTGATGGCCGGTTGCTATGCGGAAGTGGCTGAAGAACAGTTTGAAGAAGCAGATCTTGTTATCGGAACACGGGACAAGGCAGAGATACCGGATCGCATTGAACAGTATCAGAAGTATCATCAGAAGGTTCATGATACGGGAAATCTGGATCATATTCCGTTTGATGATCTGACGAACATTCAGTTTGAAAACAGAACAAGGGCCTATCTGAAAGTAGAGGACGGGTGCAATCAGTTCTGTTCCTACTGCATCATTCCTTATGCAAGAGGCAGGGAAAGATCGATGAACCCGGATCTGGTGGTGGAAAAGGCAAAAGAAATTGCCGTTCATTATCCGGAAATTGTTCTGGCAGGGATTCATACCGGACGCTATGGGAAAGAGTATGGGATGCATTTATCGGATCTTTTGCGCAGGATTCTCAGGGAAGTGCCTGACCTGCAGCGTCTGCGTATTTCTTCCATAGAGATCTCAGAGATTACGGATGACTTTATAGACCTCATGAAAGAGGAACCCCGCATAGCCCGCCATCTTCATATCCCGCTGCAGTCCGGTTCAGATACAGTCCTGAAACGGATGCACCGGCCCTATACTACTGCTGAATACTATGCGCGCATCAGTCAGATCCGTCAGGAAATACCGGATATTGCCATCTCATGCGATCTGATTACAGGCTTTCCCGGGGAGAGTGAAGCAGAGTTTGCTGAGACTTGTGCCTTTCTGAAGAAGTGTCAGTTCTCTTTCCTGCATGTATTCCCGTATTCCTTGAGAAAAGGAACCGTGGCAGCTGAAAGCAGAGAACAGATTGACCCGCAGACAAAGAAGGAAAGAACCGAGAAGTGTCTTGCTATTTCCCGGCAGCTCAGAGAACAGTATGAACAGGCTCAGGCAGGCAGAGAGGTCGATGTGATTGCGGAAACAGAAGAGGATGGATACCGTAAAGGGCATGCGTCGCAGTACTTTGAAGTCTATCTTGATCCTTCCGCAGAGCAGGGTAAGATGTATCATATAAAACTGAAAGAGTACAGGAATCATCATCTGTATGGTGAAGAGGTAAAGCATGATGAAGTTAAGTGAGTTTTTTGAAAATGTACCGGATATAGAAATCAGAAGTCTGATGGCTGACAGCCGGAAAAGGCGTCCTGATTCCATCTTTTTCTGTATCAAAGGCATGGCAAGCGACGGCCACCGGTTTGTGGAACAGGCCATTGAAAACGGCGCCAGGGCCATTGTCTACAGTGAAGATCTGCCTTTGATGCATGATGATATCGTGTATATCAAGGTGGATGATGTCACCGCCGCTTTCAATGCCGTAGCGGATAAATTCTATGGCTATCCAAGCCATAAGCTTGAGATGTACGGGGTGACTGGCACCAATGGCAAGAGTTCCATTGCCTGCATCATCCGTGATATTCTCAATCCGGTGAAGCCTACCGGCTACATTGGTACGATTTCCATTGAGTATGGCAGTGTCAAGCTTCCGCCTTTACTGACAACCCCGAACATTGATGATCTTCATGGGATTCTCGGCGATATGGTGGATGCCGGAATGAAGGCATGTGCTCTGGAAGCCAGCTCGATCGGTATTGAACAGGGAAGGGTCAGCGCCATTGACTTTGATGTTGCTGTCTTTACCAACCTGACCCATGACCATCTGGATTACCATGGCACCATGGAAAAATACTTCCTGGCCAAGAAGCGCCTGTTTGATTCTCTCAAGCCGGAAGCCGTTGCCATCACCAATGTGGATGATGCCTATGGCCTGCGTATGGTGCAGGATGCTCCATGCCGCCGGGTAACTTACGGCATTCATAACAAGGCAGACTATCAGGTGGTCAGCTATCAGCTGATGAAAGACAGAACCAAGATCACCCTGAAAGTGCGGGATCGTGAATATGAGATCGAAACAAACCTTGTTGCCCGTTTCAATATCTACAACCTGGTTGCGGCCATCGCCGCCCTGCATGAAAAGGGCATGCCTATTGAAGATATGCTGGAACAGATCCGTCATCTGTCGCAGATTGCCGGCCGTATGGAACGGGTGGATGAAGGACAGCCGTTCAACATCATTGTCGACTTTGCCCATACCCCGGACGGCATTGAGCAGGTATGTGATTTTGCCAGCCACATCACGCCCAAGGAAAACCGTATTATTGCATTGACCGGATCTGCCGGCCGCAGGGATACGGAAAAGCGTCCGGTTTTCGGCGAGATTCTGGACAAGTACTGTGATATGATCATCCTGACAGAGGATGATCCCCGGGATGAACAGGCAATGGATATCTGTCATGAGATTGCTTCAGGGATCAAGGATACCAACTATATCATCGTTGAAGACAGATATGATGCGATCCGCCAGGCCGTTGAAATTGCGGACAGGGGAGATACGATCATCCTGCTTGGCAAAGGGGATGAGCGTTTCATCTATCGTGAATACGGCCGTGAGCCGTATGATGGCGATGATGCTATTGCCCGTCAGGCAGTACATAAGTACTGGCTACATGATGAAAAGTAAGTTGAAAAAACCGGTAAATGTATTTGCTTTTCCAGAAGGAATCTGATAATATAACAGAGTTGAAAACAGAGAGGGGGTTTGGACATGGCTAGAGTCGTTGTTAAAGAAAACGAAAACCTCGATGATGCGCTGCGCCGTTTCAAGCGTCAGGTATCCCGCAACGGAACCCTCGCTGAAGCTCGTAAGAGAGAATACTATGTGAAGCCGGGCGTCAAGAGAAAGCTTAAATCTGAAGCAGCCCGTAAGGCGCGCAGAAGAGGCAAGTAATCCCGAAAGGTTATCATGTTCATGGAAGACGGCATATGCCGTCTTTCTTTTTTTCTGTATGGTGTACAATAGAGTTAATAAATGAGGAGGCCTTCTGATTGGCAAACACGGAAATCACCCTTTCACTGAACAGTGAAAGCATGGCAGAACTGCTGGGGGCGGGCGACCGCAACCTCAATGCTGTTTCATCTTACTTTCATACGGATATCATCAATCGGGATGACCGCTTTATTCTTGTCGGTGCAAATGAAAAGACAGCCGCAAGAATAGAGAGTGTGCTGTCATCGTTAAGTGCACTGGCGGAAAAGGGCATGCATGTATCGCTGCAGGATACGATCTATACCTGCCGCCTGGCTGCACGGGATCAGAAAATCGATTTTCTTTCCATGGCGGAAATCGTCATCGGCAGAACCGCGGCAGGCAGAACCATTTTTCCCAAGACGTTAGGACAGATGCGTTTTGCACAGGCGATGAATGAAAAGACCATCGTCTTTGCGACCGGACCGGCTGGTACCGGCAAGACGTATCTGGCGGTAACATCAGCGGTCAGTGCTTTGAAAAAAGGCGATGTCAAGCGGATTGTACTGACAAGACCTGCCGTGGAAGCAGGGGAGAATCTCGGCTTTCTGCCGGGTGATCTCAAGGAGAAGGTTGATCCGTATCTGACACCGCTCTATGATGCCCTGCATGATATGCTCGGGGCGGAACAGAGTGACAGATTACTTGAAAAGGGAACCATTGAAATTGCGCCGCTGGCCTATATGAGAGGCAGAACACTGAACGATGCCTTTATTATCCTGGATGAAGCGCAGAATACGACGGCATCCCAGATGAAGATGTTCCTGACCAGACTCGGCTTCCACTCCCGTATGGTGATCACCGGCGATGTGACCCAGATTGATCTCAACGGAAAGACAGAGAGCGGTCTATTACAGGCCGTCCGGATTCTGGAAGGTCTGGATGACATCAGTGTGATTGCCATGAGCGCAGATGATGTGGTCAGAAATCCGCTGGTACAGAAGATCATTGAACGTTATGAAGCAGCAGGCAGGCACTAGCCCGCTGCTTTTCTGTTCTCAGCAGGCAGGCGGAAACAGACTGATCATATTCACGGAACTGCGTCTGTGATGTAAAAGTGCATTGACAAAGTGATAACGCTTACATATCATAGTACTGTAAACGTTAACAGAAACATTTCCAGCAACGTTTTTAGTTAACAAGAAGAAGGGGAAAATGACAACAATCAAGGACATCGCAAGATTATCCGGCTACAGTATCGGAACAGTTTCCCGGGTGATCAATCAGCACCCCGATGTTTCGGAGGAAGCACGGAGAAAAGTGGAAGAAGTAATCAGAAGGGAAGGCTATCAGCCCAATTCCAATGCCAAGCTTCTGAAACAGCGTTCCACTTCTTCGATTACGGTGCTTGTCAAAGGACGGATGAATATCTTCTTCGGCTCTATCATTGAGCACATTCAGACCGAACTGCGGGAGAGCGGAGAGGAAGCGATTGTGGAATATATCGATGATTTTGACAATGAAGTGCTTTCAGCCATCCAGCTGTGCAATGAGCGTAAACCGAAGGGACTGATCTTCTTAGGCGGAAATATTGAATACTTCCGGAAAGATTTTGCCAGAATTGATATTCCATGTGTTCTTCTGACCAACAACGCTTCTTCACTGGGCTTTGCCAATCTGTCTTCTTTCTGTACGGATGATACCGCTGGTTCGGCGGAAGCAGTGGATTTTCTCATCCGGGCAGGCCATAAGAAGATCGGTATTGTCGGCGGTTCAGCAGATGAGGATGATGTCGGGGAAGGACACATCGACTATGAGCGTTTGAGGGGATGCGAGGCTGTGTTCCATAAGTACGGTATTCCGTTTGATCGCCGCTATCAGTATGTGCCGAGCCGATTTTCCATGCCGGACGGGTATGATGCGGCCATGAAGATGTTTGAACGGTTTCCGGATGTGACGGCTCTGTTCTGTCTGTCTGATATCATCGCGCTTGGGGCGATGCGGGCGGCAGCGGATTCCGGGCGGAAAGTACCGGATGATCTTTCGATCATCGGCTATGATGGTATTCCGTATTCCTATTACTCGGTGCCAAGGCTTTCCAGCGTCCAGCAGGATGCGGAGCTGATTGCCCGCAAAGGCGTGGAAGATCTTCTGATCCGGCTCAATTATTCGCGTCCGGCTCAGCATGAAATCATTCCGTTCCGGGTACTGGCCGGAGAGACGGTAAAGAAGCCGAAAGAGTAGGAACGAAAAAAATCCAAAAAAAATACTTGAATGCCATTGACATAAAAAAGCGCTTACACTAATATAAAGACGTAAGATGTAAACGTTTACGGTAACGTTTACACAAATACTTGTTCAGGAGGGAAAATAGAAATGAACAGTAAAAAGATTTTTGCCACAGCACTGTCCTGTGCGATGGCCGCTACTATGCTGGCAGGATGCGGATCCTCTTCTTCATCCGCTACGACTTCAACTGCTTCCAGTGATGATGAAAAGATCACTGCTACCATTACCGTCTGGGGTCCGCAGGAAGACCAGTCCGAAGATAATGGCAAGTGGCTGCAGACAGAGTGCGAGAACTTTGCCAAGGAACATTCCAACTGGGATCTGACTTTCAAGTATGGCACATGCTCCGAAGGTGATGCCGGTACAAACGTATCCAAGGACCCTGAAGCTGCTGCAGATGTCTATATGTTCGCTTCCGACCAGATCGGTACGCTGGTTGATGCCAATGGTATTTCAAAGCTCGGCGGATCCACACTGGATCAGGTCAAGAGCCAGAACACAGATGCATTCGTCAATGCTGTGACATATGATGGTGCTGTCTATGGTGTTCCTTATACAGGCAATACATGGTTCATGTACTATGACAAGGACATGCTGAGTGAAGATGATGTCAAGAGCCTGGATAAAATGATGGAAAAGACAACAGTCGCTTTCCCTATTTCCAACTCCTGGTACATTGAAGCCTTCTACGCTGCTACCGGTGCTACTTTCTTCGGTGAAGACGGTCAGGATGAAAAGGCAGGTATTGTTCTGGGCGATGACGGCTACAAGGCAACAGAATATATTGTCAATGCGGTCAAGTCCGGCAAGCTTGTTGATGATAAGGATGGTTCCGGTCTTGCCAACTTTGGCAAGAGCGTCGGTGCTTTCTTCTCCGGTTCCTGGGATTACCAGAATGCGGTTGATGCTATAGGCGGAGATGCTTCCAAGCTCGGTATTACAAAGCTGCCTACCATCAGCATCGATGGTGAAGACAAGCAGATGAAGGCATTCGCCGGTGTTAAGGCTGTTGCTGTCAACCCTAACACAAAGAACCCTGAAGTTGCCAACGCATTAGCTGCTTATCTTGGCAGCAAGGATGCCCAGCAGGATCATTATGATCTGCGTAAAATCATCCCGTCTGATTCTTCCATCGATGTATCTGATGATGCCATGGCCATTGCACAGAACGATGTCATGAACAACACATCCATGCTGCAGCCTTCCTTCTCTGAGATGGGTTACTGGTGGACTCCTGCTCAGACAATGGGCGAGAACATTGTCAATGGCAAGGTTACTGTTGACAATGCCAAGGATGAAACTGCTACTTTCGAAAAGCAGGCTAACACAAAGTCCGTTGACTGATCGATAACTGAAAAACACGGAATGCGGTCGAAGCACGGTCTTTGACCGCATTCTTATTATCCTGATGAAATTCGAGGGAAAAAATATGGCGAAAAGTAAAGTAACTGATACATCATTCCGCTTCGCTGATGTCATGCATAATGGCGATGCTGGCGTGAAGCTCGGAATGGTTCTGATGGGAGCCGGTCTGTTCAGACATAAGCAGAAGGTGAAGGGGATCATTGTATTCCTGCTGGAAATTGCCTTCATTTTCTATATGATCAACACCGGTGCTTCCAATCTGGCCGGCCTGCCGGGTCTTGGCGAATCCGGACAGAAGGAAGTCTATAATGAAGCCAAGGGTATCTATGAATACACCGCTGGTGATAATTCTCTTCTGATTCTGCTGTATGGCATTGTGACACTGTTTGTGTGTGCAGCGCTTGTCGTCCTGTGGATTCTGCAGATGCGAGAAGCCTACAAGTGCCAGCTGCTGGAAAAAGAGGGAAAGCATGTGCCGACCTTCAAAGAGGATCTGAAGTCTCTGGCTGACGGCAATCTGCACATCACCCTGATGTCGCTGCCGTGCCTTGGCATTCTGATCTTCAATATCGTACCGCTGACATACATGATCTCCATGGCGTTTACGACCTACTCCAAGGAAGGCAATCATCTGACTCTGTTTGACTGGAACGGATTGACCCAGTTTGCAAGAGTGCTCAATATGAGAGGCAATGTCGGCCGTCAGTTCTGGCATGTTCTGGGATGGACGATCGTATGGGCAATATTCGCTACCTTCCTGAACTATCTGCTTGGTATGATTCTTGCCATGGTCATCAACCGCAAGGATACCCATGGCAAGGCATTCTGGCGTTTCTGCTTCGTGCTTTCCATTGCCGTGCCGCAGTTTGTCTCTCTTTTGATCATGCGGACCATGCTGCAGCCCCAGGGCGCCATCAATGTTCTGCTGACCAATGCCGGTCTGATCTCAAGCCCGCTGCCGTTTCTGACCAATAAGACATGGGCAAGAGCAACGGTGATTATCATCAACCTCTGGGTCGGTATTCCGTATACCATGCTGCAGGTTACGGGCATTCTGCAGAACATTCCAACCGAACTGTATGAAGCTGCCAAGATGGATGGCGCCAACGGCGTACAGATCTTCTTCAAGATCACGCTGCCGTATATGCTGTTTGTCACAACACCTTATCTGATCACGTCATTCTGCGGCAACATCAACAACTTCAACGTCATCTACCTGCTGACAGGCGGCGGTCCTACCAACGTCGGCGATACAGCCGGCCAGACCGATCTGCTTGTTACCTGGCTGTATAAGCTGACCATTGATGACAAGTACTACAACATCGGCGCGGTCATCGGCATTCTGACCTTCGTCATTCTGACGATTGTGACGCTGACTGCTTATCATCATTCAGCATCCTATAAGAACGAGGAGGCGTTCATGTGATATGACGGAAATGAGTACTTCAATCAAAAAGAACCATAAAAGCCCGAAACGTGTTGTGGGCAATGTCATCGTACATGTCATCCTTGCTTTGCTTGCCATTGTATGGGTGATGCCGATCTTCTGGATCATCCTGACAAGCTTCCGGGCAGAAAAAGGTTCCTATGTGGATACGTTCTTCCCCAAGCACTATACCTGGGCCAACTACACCAAGCTCTTTACAGATAGGAACGTTCTGAACTTCCCGCAGATGTTCGGCAATACGCTGATCATTGCCATCTTTGTCTGCATCATTCAGACCTTCTTTGTACTCTCAGTTGCCTACTGTCTGAGCCGGATGCGCTTCAGGTTCAGAAAGCCTTATATGAACCTGGCCATGATTCTGGGGCTGTTCCCGGGCTTCATGTCCATGATCGCCCAGTACTATCTGTTAAAGGCCATGGGCCTGACGGAAGGTTCCGGCATCCGCATTGCCCTGATTATTGTCTACAGTGCATGTTCCGGAATGGGCTTCCAGATTGCCAAGGGATTCCTCGATATGATTCCGCATTCCATTGATGAGGCAGCTACCATTGACGGTGCTTCCCAGTGGACGATCTTCTCCAAGATCATCATGCCTCTGTCAAAGCCGATTATCATTTACACTGTGCTGACTTCCTTCCTGGCACCGTGGATCGACTTCATCTTTGCCAAGGTATTATGCGGTGCGGAAGCGTCTCAGTTTACCGTTGCCATCGGTCTGTGGAATATGCTGCAGAAGGAATATATCACCCAATGGTATACATGCTTTGCGGCAGGTGCGGTCATTGTTTCCATCCCGATTGCCATTCTCTTCATCTACATGCAGAAGTATTATGTGGAAGGCATGGCAGGTGCAGTCAAGGGCTGATTCACGATGAAAAAAATTACTCTTGCAGTATCATGTGCTTTACTGTTAGCCGGATGTGCAGGAGGTACAGAAGCGGCAGGATCATCAGCTGGTCCGGCCGCTTCTGTGCTTCAGATGACTTCTCTCAACCGTACGGCGGAAGTCAGTCATCCGGATGATTTCTATGGCACAGTCTATGAAATATTTCCTTACAGCTACAGCGATTCCAATGGAGATGGCATCGGTGATCTCAAAGGCATTGAGAATCATCTCGATGAGCTCAATGACGGAGATGACAGCACCTGTGATGATCTTGGCGTCAATGCCATCTGGCTGACCCCGGTATGCACAGCGGTTTCCTACCATAAATATGACATCACGGATTATGAAAGCATTGATCCTGACTTTGGTACGCTGGATGACTATGATGCATTAGTTAAAGCATGTCATAAGCGGGGCATGAAAGTCCTGTTTGATCTGGTTGTCAATCACACTTCTTCAGAGCATCCCTGGTTCACGCAGGCAGTGGCGTATCTTAAAACCATCGGGGATGGAGAAATCGATACCTCTGTCTGTCCCTATGCCGGCTATTACAACTTCACCAAAGAAGCGAAAACAGGATATGCACAGATACCGGGAACAGACTGGTATTATGAGGCAAGGTTCTCTGATGGAATGCCGGATCTGAATTTGGACAATGAACAGGTCAGAAATGAGATTCATGATATTGTAAAATTCTGGCTGGGACATGGAGTAGACGGCTTCCGCCTGGATGCGGCAACCAGCTATTATACGGAAGACTATGATAAGACCATCTCATTTCTGCGCTGGCTGAATGATACGATCAAGCAGGAAAAGAGTGATGCGTATCTGGTCGGGGAGGCATGGACTGACCAGGCCACTTACAGCAGCTATTATGCAAGCCATGTGGATTCCTTCTTCGACTTTGCCTTTGCCGGCAGTGACGGTGTGATTGCCTCAACGGTAAAAGGCAGTATGAGCGCTCTGGACTATGTCAAAGCCATGGCCGGGGAGGAAAAGCTGTATGCCTCAGTCTATCCGGACTATATCAATGCCCCGTTCTATACCAGCCATGATATGGATCGAAGCGCCGGCTATTACGCCGGGGATGACGGTACCAGGTGCAAGCTTGCCCTGGGCATGAACCTTCTGATGCAGGGCAATGCCTTTGTGTACTATGGAGAAGAGATCGGGATGAAAGGATCTGGCAAAGATGAAAACAAGCGTGCTCCGATGTACTGGTCGAAAGAGAAAACAGATGAGACGTGCCAGGGGCCATCGGACATGGATGAAGTTGAAATGAAGTATGATCCCTATGATGTACAGCGGAAGGATCCATCTTCCATTTACAGCTATGTCAGGGAGGCCGTCCGGTTAAGAAACTGCTATCCTGCGCTTACCCATGGCAAGACGGTGGTGGACACTGAAAGAAGTACGGAAGACACGGCTGTCTTTACAAGAGAATATAAAGGTGACACAGTAGAAGTGATCATCAATCTCTCTGATAAGACAGCTGAAATTGAAAATGAGAAAGGAAAGCTGGCCGGTACACTGAATACGGATGATGAAGAAGTTACTCTTAAAGGTGAAACCCTCACAATACCGGCCGATACCATTGCCTTATGTACAGAATAAAACCGAATGTCATCTTTGATTTCTACGGTACGCTGGTGGATATCCATACGGATGAAGAAAAGATGTCTTTATGGAATGCCATGAAAGACTACTACCGGGCATATGGAGCTGACTATACGGCAGAAAAGCTGAAGAACAGTTACCATGCGGCTGTAGAAAGGGAAACAGCGCGCTTGAGAAAGAAAAACAGAGAAGGAAATGTGGAGATTGATCTGGGCCGGGTGTTTGTCCGTCTGCTCAAAGATGCCCCGCACTTCCATGAAACCCAGATGTCCGTCCATGGCATCAACCGGGCGGCGATCCAGGAAAGCGACATGCAGATGCTGGCTCACAGCGATTGGGCTTACAGTACGGCAAACCTGTTCCGTCTTCTTTCCCGTGAGGTATTTGCGCCTTATGAAGATACCCTGCCGGTCCTTGAAGCATTGAAGCAGCAGGGCTGTACGCTTTATATTCTGAGCAATGCCCAGGCTCTGTTTACCCGCAGTGAAATTGAAATGTCAGGCGTATGGCCGTATATGAAGAAGATATATCTGTCTTCGGATTATCAGATCCGCAAGCCGAATCCTTCTTTCATGCAGGTGCTGCTGAAAGAGAATGATCTCAAGGCGGAAGACTGTATCATGATTGGCAATGATATTTCCAGTGATATTGCCATTGCCCATGCCTGTCATATGGACAGTGTTTTTCTCAACACCTTTGCATGGAACAACGCCAGAATACAGGAAGAAATACAGAAAAACCATCTTGAACAATATTGTTTCGGATATATTCAGGATGGCAGGATGAAACATCTGATGGAAGGAGATTATATATGCCTGAATGGTTGAAAGATGCCGTGTTTTATGAAATATATCCGCAGTCATTCTATGATTCCAATGGCGATGGGATCGGTGATCTGCAGGGGATCATCGCCAGGCTTGACTATGTGAAGTCCCTTGGCTGCAATGCCATCTGGCTTAATCCGATTTATGATTCTCCGATGAAGGATGCCGGATATGATGTCAGAGACTATAAGAAAGTTGCGGCACGGTACGGTACAAATGAAGATGCCAGAGCGCTGTTTGAAGCCTGCCACAAGAAGGGCATCCATGTCCTGATGGATCTGGTTCCGGGACATACCAGTGATGAACATCCCTGGTTCCGTGCTTCCCAGAAAGCAGAGTCCAATGCCTATTCTGACCGTTATGTCTGGACAGAAGGGGCATTCCAGGGGATTGCGGATCATCTGTATGTAGCCGGGGCAAGTGAAAGAGATGCCTGCTATATGCTCAATTTCTTTGTCTTTCAGCCGGCCCTCAACTATGGCTGGGGAAAGGTGACAGAGCCATGGCAGAAAAGATGGGATGATCCAAGCTGTATAGCTACAAGAGAAGCGATGAAGGATATCATGCGCTTCTGGCTGGATATGGGGTGTGATGGCTTCCGCTGTGACATGGCGGATTCACTGGTCAAGAATGATGAGGATGATGACAAGATCCATGTATCCATGATCTGGAAGAACATCCGGCAGATGCTGGATGAAGAATATCCTGAGGCAGCACTTGTCTCAGAGTGGTCCAATCCAAGACAGGCAGTGACCAACGGCGGCTTCCATATGGATTTCTATCTGGATCACTGGAACAACGGCTATAACACACTGCTGAGGGATTATGAACCGCATCCTGATGATGACCGCAGCTACTTCAGAAAAGATGGAGGAGGGGATATCAACCGGTTCCTTGATGACTATCTGCCAAAATATTACAGCAGCCGCAAAGACGGTTATATCAGCTTTCTGACCTGCAATCACGATACACCCCGTGCGACAAGAACGCTGAGCACGGATGAGCTGAAGCTTGCCTATGCCTTCTTTCTGACGATGCCGGGTGTACCGTTTATCTATTATGGGGATGAGATCGGCATGCGCTATCAGAAGCTGAAATCAAAGGAAGGCGGCTATCAGCGTACCGGCTCCCGTACGCCGATGCAGTGGGATCACAGCAGGAATGATGGTTTCTCTGCGGCGGAAAAAGACATGCTTTATCTGCCGGTGGATGAAAGTGCAGGTGCGCCTGCGGTCAGTGATGAAGTCAATGTCAAAGGTACACTGCTGGAAACGGTGAAGGAGCTGACTGCCCTGCGCCACAGGTATGAAGACCTGCAGGCAGATGCTCTGTTCCGTCCTTTATATGCAAAAAAGGGAGAACCGTTTGTATATGAAAGAGGAAATATGGTACTGGCGGTGTATCCGGACAGTGAGACAAGGACAGTTGAAACAGCTGAGATCAAAGGAAAGAAGGCTGTCTATTCCATCGGTCAGGTATCGTCTGATGATGACAGGCTGAAGATGGAAGGACCGTCCTTTGTGGTACTTATCTGATGGCCAGCATAGAATATGATGCCGCCCGCAAAGAAGGGCTGAAGGCAGTCGCGGCTGCCAGAAAGAATAACCGCAATCCTCATCCGGTTGTTTTATCGGATCTTGTCAGTTATGAAAAGCTTTCTACCCGGGATCTTGGTGTGGTGGAAATTCCATTGAGCCAGATCATTGGTACAGTAACAGAATTGCGTTCCAACAGCTTTTCCTGGAACTTCTATCCGCTGGAGGATGGGGGCAGTGAATTTGCCTACAAATGGGAGAACATCTATGCCTCCCAGATCAATGAAGGCATCCGTGATCCGGTGAGGGTCTATGAATATCTGCATCGGTTCTATGTACTGGAAGGAAACAAACGGGTATCCATCATGCGTACCCTTGGCATGCCGGTCATTGATGCCCATGTGATCCGCATCATGCCAAGAGGCAGACATGAAGTCTATGAAGAATTCTGCCGCTTCTTTGAAAGTGCCAGGATGTATGAAATCGACTTTACGATTTCCGGTGAGTATGACCGTCTGTTAAGAGTACTGGGGATGCGGCTTGAAGGAAGATGGCCGACTGACTATGTCAATCTGCTTAAAGGCGCATTGTTCCGTTTTACAAAGGTATACAAGCGTACGGAAGATTCACAGCGTCTGAGTATTTCCGATGCTTTTCTGAAGTATCTTGAAATCTATCAGACGGATTCACTGCTCGATTATGATCTCAGGGTCATCGCTTCCCGGATGGACAATCTGAATCAGAAACTGAAGGAAGAATCTGAAAAGGTATGGCGTATTCTGGTCCTGGCAGATGAGGAAGATCCCGGCTTATGGGATTACTGGACCCAGGAGAAGACACAGAACATTGATCTGATCCTGAGTGCGGGTGATCTGAAGCCGGAATATCTGGAGTTTCTGGCAACGATGTCCAATAAGACGGTGCTGTATGTCAGGGGCAACCATGATACCAGATATGATCAGAAACCGCCTTTAGGCTGTATTGATATTGATGATCAGGTATATATCTGGAATAATTCCCTCAGGATCTGCGGGGCAGGGGGATCCATGAAATACCGGACCGGCAGGGATATGTATACCGAAAAGCAGATGAAACACCGGTTATGGAAACTGGGATTCAGGCTGCGCCGGACAAACGGCATGGATATCTTTCTGGCACATGCCCCGGCTGCAGGACATGGGGATATGGATGATCCGGCCCACCAGGGCTTTGCATGTTTCAACGCATTTCTTGAGAAGTGGCGTCCGTTCTATATGATCAACGGCCATGTCCATAAGACATACGGTGACTTCCAGAGGGAAAGAATCCATCCCAGCGGCACCCGCATCATCAATGCCTACGATAAATATATTATCGAGATACCGAAACATACCGGAAAACACAAGTGGATGAAATAGGAAAAATGCCATCAGATCATTCGATCTGATGGCATTTGGTTTATTACTTTGCGTCTATGTGGCTGGGTTCCAGTTCATCCGGAGAGAGATCGTCCTGTATGGCAAATACAGCCGACTTGGCAATATTGCAGGCATGATCACCCATACGTTCCAGAGTGCCGAGGATGTCACAGTAAACCGAAGAAGCGACCGGTGAGGTACACTGGTTGGCAGCCATACGCTTGAAATGTCTTCTCCGCGCATCCAGTTCCATCTGGTCCAGCCTTTCTTCTTTCTTTTCCAGACTGCCATAGGATTCATGATTCTTGGTAACATAGATCTCCATGGAATCATCCAGCATGTCCACCATCTGATCAAACATCAGGTTGATATCCTTGACAGCCGGACTGGAGAAGACGCCGTTGTCATCCTGTACCATGGTGAAAAACTCCGTCAGATTCATGGAAAGATCGCCGATTCTTTCCAGGTTCTTTGCCGTCTCAAGGGAAAGTCTGGTGTTTTCGATATCTGTTGTAGTCAGACCGGTCGAGACCTGCTGAAGCCGGATCAGATAATCCGTAATCTTCTTATCAATATGGTTGATCATGGATTCGGTCTGGTTCAGAATTTCATGGTCGTCTTCAGAACCATGATTATTGAAGAAGTCACGGGTCATGATGATGTCCTGGCGGACAACATCACCCATCTTGAGGATGGCCTGCTGGGAGGCATGAACAGCAGCACTTGGCAGAACTTCCGCCACATTCTGATCGAGATCTTCGATATCGACTTCCAGATGTTCTTTTTCTTTGCCCGGAATGATCTTCCTGATCAGTTCCGTATATGGCTTGAGGATCGGTACAAAGAGCAGTGCCGTGACTGTTTTGAAGATGATGTTGGCAACGGCAATCTGCATCATCGGATTGATGCTGCCGGCAGATGATATGGCAGCGATGAAGCTGGTGTACGGCTTCAGTATCAGCATGCCGATCAATGTGCCGATGATATTGAATAGCGTATGCAGGGCTGCGGTACGCCTTGCGGCAAGTGAGCCGCCCAGCGCAGCGAGAATACCGGTTACGGTTGTGCCGATGTTGGCGCCGAACATGAAGGGAAGGGAAGCTTCCAGGGTCAGTGCCCCGGCATGATACAGCTTCTGGATGACACCGATCGTGGCAGCACTGGACTGTACAACACCGGTAATCAGTACGCCGGCACCCATGGACAGCCAGGCATTATCGCTCATCTTCACGGCAAAATCCGCGAACACAGGTGATTCCTTCAGCTCGGTCAAAGCGTCGCCCATAGCACTCAGACCATAAAACATCAGACCGAAACCGAATACGACATTGCCCCATACCCTGACTCTCTTATTCTTGGCAAAACAGATCATCATGGCCCCGATAAAGACAATGTACATGGCATATTTATCTACCGAAAGACCGATCAGAAATGAAGTGACGGTCGTTCCGATGTTGGCGCCAAGAACAATGCCGGCGGCCTGCGACAGGTTCATCAGACCCGCGCGGACAAGACCGATCGTGATGGCAATAGATGCCGAACTTGACTGCATGATAATTGTAATGATGATACCGATCAGTACAGCACTGAATGTGCTGGACGTGTACCTATCGATATAGAAGCGCAGTTTATCGCCTGCAGCTGTCTTCAGGCCGTCGCCCATGAACTGTATGCCGAACATGAACAGGCCGAAGCCGCCGAGAATCATATCCCATGAAATAGATGACATAGAACCTCCCGTCCCGGATAAGATTTAACCCAATTTTAACAAACATTTAATATGTAAACAATGTGCAGAATAGCGGGAACTGTTTCATACATGTCTTTTTGTGCGCTGCACTGCTATAATTGTCTGAGCAAGAAAGAGACTGAAACTTATGGAAATTACCCTGCTGAACCGCACAAATGCGGATATGGACTATATTCTTCCGATGTACGAGAAGATTGCCTCACGTACAGAAAAAGTGCTGGATCTGAAAGAACCCTGTGAAATCAGTGTTACTTTCGTACGCTCCCGCACCATTCATACGATTAATCGGGACTACCGGGGCATTGACCGGCCGACAGATGTCATCAGTTTTGCTATCAATGATGAACCGGATCTGATCGATACCGGCGTGAAGGATCTCGGTGATCTTTTCATCAATATCGATTATGCAAAGCGCCAGGCAAAGGAATACGGCCATTCCACCGACCGTGAGCTGTGCTTCCTGTTTACCCACGGCCTGCTGCACTGCCTTGGCTATGATCATATGAAGCCGGAAGATGAGAAGGTCATGTTTGCTCTGCAGGATCGGATCCTTGATCCCATTATCAGCCGTGATGAAAAATAAATTTGCCTGTGCCTTCAACGGTCTTGCGGAAGGCTGGAAACATAGATCCGTGCGGATTCAGTATGTTCTTGCGCTTCTTGCCGTCACTGCCGGAATGATCATGCGCCTTTCCTTACTGGAATGGGCCATTGTCATTGTATGTATCGGGTGCGTTGTGACAGCGGAAATGCTCAATACATGCGTGGAGAAGATCTGCGATATGTATACGGAAAAGAAAGATGAAAGAGTCAGAGTCATCAAGGATATAGCGGCCGGTGCCGTACTGGCTTCGTCCTTATGCGCCTTAGGGGCTGCCATTATGATTCTGATCAGGCATATTGTCTAGAAGAGGTAGAAAATGAGAAGCGGATTTGTCGCATTAGCCGGACGTCCCAATGCCGGCAAGAGTACACTGATCAATTCCCTGGTGGGCGAGAAGGTGGCGATTGTTTCCCCCAAAGCCCAGACGACCCGTTCTGAGATCAGAGGAATCTATACGGATGAGGACTGTCAGATTGTCTTTACGGATACTCCGGGTATTCATAAGGCAAAGGACAGGCTCGGCACCCGGATGAATAAGGAAAGTGCGGATGTGATCCAGGGGGTGGATGTGATCTATCTTGTGGTGGATGGATCCGTACCGTTCGGATCGGGTGATGAGTATGTGCTGAACATGGTGAAAAATGCCGGTGTACCGGTCTTTCTCCTGTTGAATAAGATCGATAAGATGGATCAGGAAAAGGTCATGGCTAATCTGTCCAGCTGGCAGAAGCGCTTTGACTTTGCGGAGTTCTTCCCGCTCAGTGCCAAATTTGATAAGAGCTTTCATGATCTCATCAAAACAACTGCATCCTATCTGCCGGAAGGAGGGCTCCTGTATCCGGCGCATGTGGTAAGCGACGGGGCGGAGGATTTCCGCATTGCGGAGATCATCCGGGAAAAGGTACTGGAATGCACGGAGCAGGAAGTGCCGCATGCCACAGCCGTCAAGATTGAAAGCAAGAAGTATTCCAGGAAGGCTTGCGATATTGAAGCGGTCATCCTGGTTGAAAAGGAAGGACAGAAGGCTATCATGATCGGCAAGGGCGGTACGATGCTGAAGAAGATCGGCATCCTGGCCCGTAAAGATCTGGAGAAGCTGCTGGATACCCATGTCTATCTGACCCTGTTTGTCAGAGTGGAAAAGGAATGGCGTTCCAAAGATGCCCGTATTTCAGAATACGGCTATGGCGGTGCGTTCAGAGAAGAATGAATGATACCATCAGGGCTTTTATTCTGAACCAGAAGGACTATCGGGAAAGAGATGCACTGCTGCAGGTGTTTACCCGGGAATCTGGAAGACTGGCTGTGATCGCCGCCGGGGCACGGAAAATGACATCCCATAATGCCGGCCGCATCCTGCCCTGTACGCTGGCTGATCTGCATATTGACTATGTGTCCGGCAAGACGATATTCCGTCTCAAAGGAGCCGAAACTGTAAACCCGTACCGTCACATACAGAACAGCCTCATCCTGAGCAGTGCGGCTCAGGTTCTCTGCGATACCATGTATCAGATGAATCTGGAAGAAACCGGCATGATGGAAACAGAATATGATCTGCTGGCCAGCGCTATGGATGCACTTGAAGCTGGCCATGATGCCAATACTGTTATCTGCCTTTATCTGGCTGATCTGCTGAAGCTTTTCGGCAGTGAACCGGACGTTGATGAATGTACGGTCTGCGGGAAAAAAATGGTGCGTTCTATTTCAGTTAAAGCCGGCGGCTTTCTCTGTGAAGAACATGCCGTCCAGGAAAAAGCACCGTTTCTGCCGAAAGAAGATCTGAAGCGCTTCCGTCTTTTATGCAAGGCCGGCATGGCCCATCTTGATATTGCGGAAAAGGCAGATCCGGCAAAGCTCCCGGATGTAAGCTTCTTAGCCGAATTCATCCATGCCTATACCGGCAGTTCCATTGCCTCTATCGCTTTCTATGAAGAAGTCAGTGCACTCTGACTTTTTCTTTTTGTCTGCCATACCTCATGATATAATATGGACACATATGCATATGTGTAAAATATGAAAGCCAATACGTAAAGGATGTGCTGCCTGTCACGCAGCATGAACTTTCGATCTGCCCCTGTATCGGGTGCAGATAACTGTCATTGTCTGTTTATCTGTTCTTCATTCTGCCTCTTGAATCATCTGAAATTCTGCGGCGATCATCTGTGACAGAATCTGAATCAGTATCAGCAGGAAGAGAAAAGCGTTCTTTCCATCCATGCGGCAGATGGAGAAATCTATGGCTTTATCGGCCATAACGGTGCTGGAAAAACGGCTGCAATCCGCTGTGCCGCAGGTATCCTGCCGTTTGAGGGCGGAAAGATATGGATCAACGGAACAGATATCCGCAAGGATCCTCTATTGGTCAAACGGCAGACAGCCGATCTGCCGGATAATCCGGATCTTTATGACAATATGAGCGGGAAAGCGTATCTCAACTTCATCGCTGATGTGTTTGAAGACAGATGGAAAGAGAAGATTCGAAGTGCTGATCTGAAGGGGCAGGCAGCTGAGATTTATCATAAGCCTGGTTCACCATTTCTGTTGTGTGCTGTATGATGTAAAAATAATAAGAGGTACAGAAAATGCGATATATCAGGATGAAAGAAGGTCTGACTGAAGTCAGTGTGATCGGGGCAGGATGCATGCGGATTGCCGATATGGATCTGAAAGAAGCAGATGCGTTTGTCAGAGGAGCACTGGATCTTGGTATCAATTTCTTTGATGAAGCTGACATTTATGGCAGAGGAAGAAGTGAAGAAGTGCTGGGACATGTGCTGGCAGAGGATCCTTCTCTAAGAGAGAAAATGTTCATCCAGTCCAAGTGCGGGATTCATGACGGCGTGTATGATTTTTCCAGAGAACATATTCTGAAGAGTGTGGATGGCATCCTGGAACGGCTTCATACGGATCATATTGATTCTCTTCTGCTGCATCGGCCGGATATTCTGATGGAAGGGGAAGAAGTCAGAGATGCATTTGATATACTTGAAAAAAGCGGAAAGGCGCGGTCGTTCGGTGTTTCCAACCAGAGTCCATGTCAGATGGATCTTCTGCAGTCTGTCATTCATCAGAAACTGACATGTGATCAGGTACAGCTCAGCTGTGCCCATACCTTGATGATCGATGCTTTATTGAATGTGAATATGCAGAATGAAGCAGGGATTGTAAGGGATGGCGGCGTTATTCCTTATGTGCAGAAGAATCAGATGGCTTTGCAGGCCTGGTCGCCGCTGCAGGCCGGATTCTTTGAAGGTGTTTTTCTTAATAAGGAAGAATACAGAGAATTGAACGAAACGCTGCAGAAGATCGGGGAAAAGTATGGTGTGGATGCAGATACTATTGCCTATGCCTGGATTCTCAGAGTGCCTGGAAAGACGCAGGTTATTACCGGTACCACAAAGATGGAAAGACTTGCCAGCGCGGCAGAAGCTTCAGATATCCATCTGACCCGTACCGAGTGGTATGACATCTATAAAACAGGCGGGCATAAACTGCCATAATCGTATATACATATAAGGAAGAGAAAGGATTTGTGAAATTCTTTCTCTTTTTATGCATGTATGACGCTTCGCTGAATTGAATCTTGACTTTATGGGTGCTATACTTCTAACGTTTTGATAAACTGTACTTTTAAGACTGACAGGGGAGGATGTACAAATGGATAAAGAGAAGACGTTTGATCTCATTGTTTCACATGCCAAGAATACGGGCTTTGTATTCCAGGGGTCTGAGATCTACGGCGGACTGAGCAACACATGGGATTTTGGTCCTTATGGTGTGCTGCTGAAGGACAATATCAAGAAAGCATGGCAGAAGAAGTTCATTCAGGAAGATCCCAATAACGTAGAGATTCAGGCAGCGATCCTGATGAACCCGAAGGTATGGGAAGCTTCCGGTCACCTCAAGGGGTTCAGTGATCCGTTAATGGACTGCAGGAGCTGCCATACAAGACACAGAGCCGATCAGCTCATTGAAGAATGGTCTGGCGGCAAGGTCAGCTGTGAAGGATGGTCCAATGAACAGATGGAAAAGTTCATTGAGGATAACAAGATCCCATGCCCTGACTGCGGCAAGCATGATTTCACACCGATCCGTCAGTTCAACCTGATGTTCAAGACATTCCAGGGTACTCTGGAAGATGCCAAGAGCACGGTTTATTTAAGACCGGAAACTGCTCAGGGCATGTTCGTTGACTTCAAGAATGTACAGAGAGCTTACCGTAAGAAGCTGCCGTTCGGCATCGGCCAGATCGGCAAGTCTTTCCGTAATGAAATTACGCCTGGCAACTTCATCTTCAGAACCCGTGAGTTCGAACAGATGGAAATGGAGTTCTTCTGCAAGCCTGGTACGGATGATGAATGGTTCCCTTACTGGAGAAAGTTCTGCATGGACTGGATCCTGTCGCTTGGCGGAACCCGTGAGAATCTGCGCTTCAGAGACCATGAAAAGGAAGAACTGAGCTTCTACTCCAAGGCTACTACGGATATTGAATACAAGTTCCCGTGGGGCTGGGGCGAGTTATGGGGGATTGCGGATCGTACCGACTACGATCTGACCCAGCATCAGAACGCTTCCGGCAAGGATCTGACTTATCTTGATCCGACTACCAATGAGAAGTATCTGCCGTATGTAGTTGAACCGGCAGTAGGTGTTGAAAGACTGTTCTTCATGTTCTTCACCGATGCCTATGATGAAGAAACACTGGAAAACGGCGATACCCGTATTGTCATGCACTTCCATCCGGTACTGGCGCCGCTCAAGGCTGCCGTACTGCCGTTAAAGAAGAAAGCCCATGGCGATAAGGCAAAGGAAATCTACAAGTCTCTTTCCTATGACTTCCCGGTTGCCTATGATGATGCCGGTTCCATCGGCAAGCGCTACCGCAGAATGGATGAAGTCGGTACACCGTACTGCATCACGGTTGATGATCAGACCATGGAAGACGGTACCGTTACCATCCGTGACAGAGATACGATGGCCCAGAGCCGCATGAGTGTGGAAGAAGTCAGAGAAAAGATCAATAAAGAGATCCGGTTCTGATCGATGTCCATTGCCAAAGAGGAAATAGAGGCCGTACGGGCCAAAGCTGACATCGTCCAGGTGGTGGGACACTACATCCCGCTCAAGCCGGAAGGAAAGAAATATGTCGGCTTATGTCCGTTTCATGATGACCATAATCCTTCGTTTACGGTAGATCCTGATAAACAGTTCTGTTACTGCTTTGTCTGCCATAACGGAGGGGATGTGTTCAAGTTTGTAGAACTTTATGAACATGTATCGTTTCCGGAAGCGGTCAGTAAAGTAGCTGATCTTGTCGGCTATACGCTGTCCTCCTCGGCCCGGATCAGTACCTATGTTCATAAGGAAGATCCCCACATCGCTGCTCTGCATCATGTGCTGCAGGAAAGCATCCGGTTTACGGAAAAGATGTTAATGGCAAACCGGGGCCGGCAGGCATTGAAATACCTGCAGGCAAGAGGGCTCGACGCAGATGAGATCAGAAAGTTCCAGATCGGCTATGATCCGGGCAAAAATGATCTCTATCAGTATCTGAAGCAGCAGGGCATCAGTGATCAGGATATGATTGATGCCTATGTCATCCGCCAGGGTGACTATGGTACGTATGATATCTTCAGCCAGAGAGTAACGTTTCCGATCCATGACTTTCGCGGCAGGCCCGTCGGCTTTACCGCCCGGGCCATGAACCCGCAGGCCAAAGGCAAATACATTAACACAAGTGAAACCGACCTGTATGCCAAGCGCAGACTTGTCTACAATGCCCATCGGGCCCTGCATAAGGCAAGAAGCAGCGGAAAGCTGTATGTCTGTGAAGGCGTGATGGATGTGATTGCGTTTGATCGGGCCGGTATTGAAAATGCGGTATGTACGCTTGGTACGGCATGTACGGAGGAACAGATCGGGGTCATGCGCCGGCTCGCACAGCAGATCATCTTCTGCTACGATGGCGATGATGCCGGTCAGAATGCGACATGGCGGGCGGTAACAATGGCAAGAGATGCCGGTGTGGATACGGCTGTCGTATTGAATGATACCGGAAAAGATCCGGATGAAATCATCCGGGACGGCGGTAAGGAAGCACTGCAGGAACTGGTCAGTCATACGCTGAGCTGGTTTGAGTTCTATCTCAGATACATGGCAAACCGGATGAATCTGGATTCCTATCTGGAAAAGAAGGAATTTCTGACCCGGGCAAAAGAGCAGTACGGGTATCTCAGGGATGATATGGACCGCAGCTATTACCGTGAATTAGTTGAAAAGACATGCGGACTGCCCCTTGAAACAGGGGAAAGGCAGTCACGCTGGCAGAAAAAACCGGTGGAGCGGCATGGCAGCGGGATGATTCCGGATGGCGAGAAAGAAGCAGAGCGGCAGGTGCTCATCACCATGATGAAAGATCCTTCGGCTGGTGAAATCTACCGGCAGGAACTCGGTTATATGAATGATCCTGTCAATGATGCATTAGCCAATCTCATCCTTTCATCCATATCGAAAACAGGTTTTGGAGAACCGTATGAACTGCTGCATGAAACAGAGGATCCCGCGGTTGCTAAGCGCATCAATGAGATCTATACCAGTGAGGCATGGAATATGGATCCGGATATCAATGCCATGAAAGGCGCCATCAGCCGGATCCAGATCCAGTTCTATACGGAACAGTCAAAGCAGCTGAAACACAGACTTGATACAAGCAGTGATGCTGAAGAGAAAAAAGCCCTGGTACAGCAATACCGGGATACGCTGATACAGTTAAGGAGGTTATACAATGAGCAAAGCAGATGACAAGAATAAAAAGGGCGGCCTCCGCATCAGTTCCTACAAGGGAACAGGCCGCAGTAAAGAACTGAAAACACTCGATGAACTCAAGCAGGATTATCTTGCTGTCTATGAGGAAGACGGGGTTCTTTATCAGAAAGATGTCATGGCTTCTCTTGAGAAGCTGTCCCTGTCAGATGATGAGATGGATGATCTCTGGGACTGGATGAGCGAGAACAATATCACCCTGTCGGAAGACGAAGATGTCGAAGCTGACATGCTGAGTGAAGATGAGGGGGATGATGAGAATACCGATGATTACGGGGATGAGGATGAAGATGAAGTCGGTGAAATGCTCAAGCGCAAGTATGCACCGGAAGAACTCTCTGATTCCGTATCCACCCAGGTCAATGACCCGGTCAAGATGTATCTGAAGGAAATCGGCCGTGTACCACTGCTGAAGCCGGAGGATGAACCGGAGATTGCCAAGCGTATTGAGCAGGGGGATGAAGAAGCCAAGAATATTCTGATTTCCTCCAACCTGAGACTGGTTGTTTCCATTGCCAAGAAGTATGTCGGCAGAGGCATGCTGTTCCTGGATCTGATTCAGGAAGGCAATATGGGTCTTGTCAAAGCCGTAGAGAAGTTCGATTACCGTAAGGGATTCAAGTTCTCCACCTATGCCACATGGTGGATCAGACAGGCTATTACAAGAGCCATAGCTGACCAGGCAAGAACGATCCGTATTCCGGTACACATGGTTGAAACCATCAATAAACTGACCAGAGTTCAGAGACAGCTTGTACAGGAGCTGGGCAGAGATCCTACTGCGGAAGAGATCAGTGCCAGAATGGACGGTATCTCTCCGGAAAAGGTAAGAGAAATTCAGAAGATTGCCCTGGAGCCTGTTTCTCTTGAAACACCTATCGGTGAAGAGGATGACTCCCACCTTGGTGATTTCATTGAGGACAAGGATGCCATGTCGCCGGATGAGTTTGCCAACAACAAGCTGCTTATGGACGAAATCAACAACGTTCTTTCCGGCCTGACGGAAAGAGAAGAGAAAGTTCTGCGGCTGAGATTCGGTCTGTATGACGGCCGTACCAGAACCCTGGAAGAAGTCGGCAAGGAATTCAACGTTACCCGTGAACGGATCCGTCAGATTGAAGCCAAGGCTTTAAGAAAGCTCAAGCATCCGACCCGTTCCAAGCGTCTGAAGGACTTCTTCGACAAAGAGTAATCATTCTATGAACAGACGATTGGAAGCAATCGCATCAATGGCAGAAGCAGGCATGATCACGGCCGACATCGGCACGGATCATGCCTTTCTTCCCATTATGCTTGTCAGAAACGGAAAAGTACCGAAGGCCTATGCATGCGATCTGCGCAGCGCCCCGCTTGAAGGCGCAGCCAGAAACATTGAAAAAGCCGGTCTTTCAGATCAGATCAGTGTGATCAGGTCGGATGGCTTTGAAGCTGTTCCATCTGATACACAATGTGCCATACTTGCCGGCATGGGCTGTGAGACAGCCATCGGCATCTATGAAAGAGCAGCACAGCGGCTTTCTTCTCTTTCTCTATTGATTACGGAAGTCAATAACAATGTGCCGCAGTTTCGTAAATGGCTGAGTGATCATGCCTTTACGATCCTTGATGAAGCGTGTGTCTTTGAAGCAGGACACTGGTATGAGATCATCAGCTGGAATACGGCTGAACATGAACCATACAGTGAAGAAGACCTGTTATTAGGGCCTGTGAACCGCATCAGAAACACGGAAAGCTTTCAGAAGTACTGTACTGCACGGTATGGCAAGGATCTGAAGCTGCTGAAGCTGCGCGGTCACGATACTGAACTGGAAAAAGAAATACATATACTGCAGAAATATACAGAGAAGATCTCTAAATGAGCGATATTCTGGAAGAATTAAAAAACAGGCGTTCTATCCGCTGGTATGAAGAAAAACCGGTACCGGAAGAACTGCTGAATAAAATTGCTGAAGCCGGTTTGTATGCGCCCAGCGGCATGGGCCGCCAGGCCGTCAGAATTCTTGTCATTACGGACGATAAGACCGTACGTATATTGGGAAAGATCAACGGTCAGATCATGGGAAAAGAAGGCTTTGATGCCTTCTATGGTGCCCCGGCTGTTTTATGTGTCTTGGCAGACAGAGATAATCCCACCGGTATTTATGATGGAAGCAGTGCCATCACCAATATGCTTGATGAAGCGGCTTCCCTGGGGCTTGGCAGCTGCTGGATTCATAGAGGAAAAGAACAGTTTAAAACAGAGAAAGGAAGAGAGATTCTTTCTGAAGCCGGTATCGATCCTGATACGGTGACGGGGATCGACAATGTCATTGTCGGCTATGGTACGGGTGAGAAACCTGTCGCAGCTGAGCGTAAGAACGGAAGGGTTTACCGCATCGGATAGAAGAAGTAAAGCCGCTGGAAGAAATTCCAGCGGCTTTGACTTTCAGAGACTTAATTGTTCTTTTGCAAATTCCATGGCCAGATCCATCCATGCGCTGACTTCATGATTTGCTGTACGCTGGGATCTGTCTTTGTTTATGATGCTGTCAAGATACGCTGTTTCCTGCTGTACCTTGCGGCTTGGTTTTTTCTTTTTGAGGATCTCTTTGACTGACAGCAGCGCATCAAATGTGTCATTGGGATAATGTCCATGAGCCCAGTCCTCATTGGCTGCGGAAAGACCATGCTGGCCATGTGAGAACAGGTGCAGGGCAAAAGGTACATGATGTGCTTTTAAAGCTTTTACAAAAAGAAGACTGTTTTCAGCCGGTACGGCTTCATCAGTGACGGTATGAAACAGAAAGACCGGGGCCATATCTTCATGAACATGATCTTCCAGGCTGTACTTCTCAACGGCATCGGTATCAGCTGACTTTCCAAGCAGCGCTTCTTTGGTGCCCTGATGGGTGAATTCCTTCATGGTAATAACCGGATAGCCTAACAGGGTAAGATCAGGTCTTGCGGATATGGCATTGTATGAAGGATCCGTATCTCTGATCTTTTCATAGTAAATGGAAACGCTGGCACAGAGATGGCCGGCTGCGGAGAAGCCGAGGATGACGACCTGATCAGGATCAATATGGAAAAAATCACTGTTTTTACGGATGAAGCGGATGGCACGGGCAAGATCATGCATGGGCTGATCCAATAGAGGCGTGTCGTTCAGCACATTGACAGAGTATTGCAGAACAAAGGCCTGAAAGTCATGATGGAAGAAGTACATGGCCGGCAGGTGGGCTTCAGCCGGGGTTGTATAGCGGAAGGCACCGCCGGGACAGACAATGATGGCAGGACGTTTTTCACTATCATCGTGCAGATAGGTTTTGAGGGTCGGGATGAATGTGCCATTACCCGTGTAATGATATTCCTCAGGTTTTAAGATCTGTATTTTTTCTGTTTTCATATAACCAGTATAAACGTAAAAAAAGAACTGCTGAACAGTTCTCTGTATTTATTACGCAATGTTATTAACAGCCTTGGCGAGTCTGGACTTCTGACGGGCAACGTAATTCTTCTTCTTGATACCGTTGACGATTGCCTTGTCAAGAAGCTTGTTCGCATGGTTGTATGCGGCAGCCGCTGCTTCCTTATCGTTATTCGCAACTGCTGTCTTAACAGCCTTGATTGCTGTCTTGAGTTCACTCTTTTCACCAGCCTTGGCGTTCTGTCTCTTCAGATTGGTGATTGCGCGCTTTTTCTGTGACTTGATATTTGCCATAATAACACCTCCGTTTCTCTGATACGCTTCTGCATTATAACAAAGCAATTGTTAAAATGCAATCACAGAAAAAGCGGAAAAATGGGATTCGAAGCGGGTTTTGACGAAAGGACAGGATTATACAGACAGATTGTTTTTCGCTATAATGAGATAGCTTTATGAAGGAGGTCTCACGCATGTTTCAGGAAAAGATCATCTTCTTCGGTACCGGCACGTTCTCCTGTGCCATTCTGAAGATGCTGAAAGAAGAGAAATACAATGTCATTGCGGCGGTTTCACAGCCGGACCGTCCGGTGGGAAGAAAGCACATTATCACGGCGACACCGGTTCATGCATTATGCATTGAAATGGGCATACCGTGTCTGCAGCCGGAAAAACTCAGAAAGGAAAGCCATCTGGTAACGGATCTGAAACCGGATCTGATTATTACATGTTCCTATGGACAGATTGTCCCGGATGATATTCTGGCGTGCCCTGAAAAAGGCTGTCTCAACATTCATCCTTCTCTTTTACCTAAATACAGAGGCGCTTCGCCGATGCACTTTCCGATTATCAACGGAGACACTGAAACGGGTGTTTCCCTGATGGAGATGACCCATGCCATGGATGCCGGCAGGGTATATGCCCAGGTGAAGCTGCCGATCGGTCCGGATGATACGGAAGCGGATATGGAACCAAGGCTCAGAGAGGCTTCCGTGCAGCTGCTGAAGGATAATCTGCCGCTGTATCTTGCCGGGAAGCTGGTGGGAAAGGCACAGGATGAAAGTCAGGTAACGGTATGTCATACCATTCCGCGGGAATTTGAACAGGTTCATTTCCGGCAGGAGAAGATCAATGCGCTGTACAACCATATCCGGGGGCTGATTGACTGGCCGCTGCCATATGGTCTATTGGAAGGAAAGCGGATGAAGTTCTATAAAGTCCGCAGGGAAGTAAAGAACTGTCAGGAGGCACCCGGTACGATAATGGGATTTGACCGCGACAGTATGCTGGTGGCGGCGGATGGCGGCGTGATTCATGTTCTGGAAATGCAGATGGAAGGACATAAGCGGATGAATGCCCAGGCATTCCGCAACGGCATGGAAAAGGAAGTAACAGGAAAGAGATTTGACTGATGGATCAGAAACATATTAGAAATTTCTGTATTATTGCTCATATTGATCACGGCAAGAGCACGCTGGCAGACCGGATTCTGGAAATGACAGATACGGTCAAGGAAAGAGATATGAAGGCGCAGCTGCTGGATGATATGGACCTGGAAAGAGAAAGAGGCATTACGATCAAGCTCAATGCCGTACAGCTTTCCTATAAATACAAAAACGGGGAAGAATACCTGTTCAACCTCATTGATACCCCAGGGCATGTGGACTTCTCCTATGAAGTATCACGGTCGCTGGCGGCCTGTGAAGGGGCAATCCTGGTTGTGGACAGCACCCAGGGTGTACAGGCTCAGACCCTGGCCAATACGTATCTCGCACTGGATAATGATCTTGAGATCATTCCGGTCATCAATAAAGTGGATATGAACAATGCCCAGCCGGAGGAAACAAAGAAGGAGATTGAGAATATCATCGGCCTTGACTGTTCGGATGCGCCCTGCATCAGTGCCCGTACCGGCCTGAATGTAGATAAGGTGCTGGAACAGATCGTGGAGAAAATTCCATCACCGTCCGGCAGTCCGGACAATCCGCTGCAGGCTCTTGTCTTTGATTCCTTCTATGATCCCTACCGGGGTGTCATCGCTCTGATCCGTATCCGGGAAGGTGAACTGGCGGTCGGTGATAAGATCCGCTTCATGGCTACCGGCAGTGAATATGAAGTGCTGGAAGCCGGTATCCGCAACCCGAAGGAAGTCAGGGTCAATAAGCTGATCTGCGGGGATGTCGGCTGGGTTGCGGCATCGATCAAGGATATTCATGATGTACGGGTCGGTGATACGATCACTCATGCCGATCGTCCGGCAAAACAGCCTCTGGCCGGTTATAAGAAGATGAATCCGATGGTTTACTGCGGCTTGTATCCAAGTGATGCGGCCAAGTATGAAGACCTGCATGATGCCCTGGATAAGCTGCAGCTCAATGATGCGTCGCTGCAGTATGAACCGGAAACATCCCAGGCCCTTGGCTTCGGTTTCCGGTGCGGGTTTCTGGGATTGCTGCATATGGATGTTGTGCAGGAAAGACTGGAACGGGAATACAATCTGGATCTGATTGCCACAGCGCCATCCGTTATCTATCACTGCTATCTGTCTGACGGCACGATGATTCCGGTTGACAACCCGGCCAAGATGCCGGATGCGGCCAGAATTGATCATATTGAAGAACCGTTTGTCAGAGCGGAGATCATGGTACCGGATGCCTATATCGGCGGGGTCATGGATCTCTGCCAGCATAAAAGAGGCATCTATAAAGGCATGGATGTCATCGATGAAGGACGCAACAATATCATCTATGAACTGCCTTTAAGTGAGATCATCTATGATTTCTTTGACCGGCTGAAGTCTTCTACCAGAGGCTATGCGTCGCTGGACTATGAGATCATCGGCTATCGGGAAGAGGATCTTGTCCGGATGGATATCCTGCTGAATGGAGAAATGGTCGATGCGCTTTCGGTTATCGTGCATCGGGAAGATGCCTATAACAGAGGTTCCCTGATCACAAGAAAGCTCAAGGATCTCATCCCCAAGCAGCAGTTTGAGATTCCGGTACAGGCCGCCATCGGCGGCAAGATCATCGCTCGTACCAATATCAAGTCGTTAAGAAAGAATGTTCTGGCCAAGTGCTACGGCGGTGATATTTCCCGTAAGAAGAAACTGCTGGAGAAACAGAAGGAAGGCAAGAAGCGCATGAAAGCGGTCGGATCGGTTGTGATTCCTCAGGAAGCGTTCATGGCGGTTCTGTCGGTGGATGATGACACCGCAAAGAAAAAAGGCTGAAGCACTGTATGTGCATGTGCCGTTCTGTGATGCGATCTGTTCGTACTGCGACTTTGCTCATGCTGTCTATCAAAAAGAACTGGTGCAGAAATGGCTTTCTGCCCTGCGGAAAGAGATGGAAATGTATCCCATCTCTTCTTCTTTGAAGACGATCTATATCGGCGGCGGTACGCCAAGTGTCTTATCGCTCAAAGAACTGGATGCGATGCTGTCTCTTTTTGATCCATACCGTAAAGATGTGATTGAGTATACGATGGAAGTCAATCCGGAAACTGTGAATGCTGACAAGGCTTCCTGCATGGTCATGCATGGGGTGAACCGGGTATCCATGGGGCTGCAGACAAGCGATGATGCACTGTTAAGAAGAATCGGAAGAAGACATACCTTTGCGGATGTGAAACATGCTGTTTCTATCCTGCATCAGGCCGGCATTGATAATCTTTCTCTGGATCTTATGTACTCACTTCCTGATCAGACCATGGCCATTCTGCAGAAAAGCGTGCAGGATGCCGTCTCTCTTGAGCCGGAGCATCTTTCCCTGTATTCACTGACTATTGAAGCAAATACCGTTTTCGGCAGAACCGGTATAAAGAGTCTTGATGAAGACAGCGAAGCAGATATGTATGAATGGATCTGCAGGACGCTGCCTGCCTGCGGCTATCAGCAGTATGAAATCTCAAACTTTGCCCATGCCGGTTATGAAAGCAGACACAATCTGACCTATTGGCACTATGAGGATTTCATCGGACTGGGCTGCGGGGCAAGCGGGAAGGAAAACCATGCCCGTTATGACCATACAAAGAACATCAGAACCTATCTGAAAGACCCGGTCCATCGTGACATGATTCCTCTTTCCAGAGAGGATGAAGAGTTTGAAATGGTCATGATGAATCTGCGGCTGAAGAAAGGAATGAAGCTTTCTGCTTACCGGGACAGGTTTGATGAGGACTACAGGGTCAGATTCGGAAAAAAGAGTCAGAAGCTGATGGAGAAGGGGCTGCTTGAAGAAAAGGATGGCTGGATCAGAGCCACAGACAGAGGCTATGAGATTCTTAACAGTGTTCTTGTTGAACTGATGTGAAAAGTATTGCAGAGAAGCGGAAAACTGTGATAATATGACAAAGCTTTTGGGCTGGGTAATACGCTTCCTCATACGTATGACTCGGATCAGAAGGACATAGAAAGAAAGAGGAAAATAAGATGTTAGAAAAAGAAAAGGTTGCAGAAATCGTCAAGGAGTATGGCCGCAAGGAAGGCGATACAGGATGCACAGAAGTACAGGTCGCTCTGTTAACAGAACAGATCAACCGTCTCACTGAGCATATGAAGGCCAACAAGAAGGACTACTCTTCCAACAGAGGTCTGATGAAGATGGTTGGACGCAGAAGAAGCCTCATGAACTACCTCAAGAGAACGGATGTCAACCGTTACAGAGAGCTGGTCAAGAAGCTGGGTCTGCGTAAGTAATTGAATGACTGCAGTGAACCGGTATGCCGTATGGTGTATCGGTTTTCTTTTGGCTTGTATGGAATCACTTCTTTGAGTAAGCTTAAAAAAAGAGGAAAATCCATGTCATATATACAATTTGAGCAGGTGAGAAAAGACTACCATGCCGGTGAAATCGATATTCATGCTTTGAACGGCATTGACCTTTCCATTGAGAAAGGACAGTTTGTCATCATTGCCGGCGCTTCAGGTGCCGGCAAGTCAACGATACTGAATCTGTTAGGCGGGATGGATACGTGTACCGGTGGAAAGATCACTGTGGATGGCAGACGAATAGATCAGATGAATGAAAGAGAGCTGACGGACTACCGCCGGTTCGATATCGGCTTTGTCTTTCAGTTCTATAATCTTGTTCAGAATCTGACGGCACTTGAAAATGTGGAACTGGCCAATGAAATCTGCCATGATCCGCTGGATCCGGCGGAAACATTGAAAGAAGTAGGCCTTGGTGAGCGCATGTATAACTTTCCTTCCCAGCTTTCCGGCGGTGAACAGCAGCGGGTTGCCATCGCAAGAGCCCTGGCCAAAAATCCCAAGCTGATGCTGTGTGATGAACCGACCGGAGCACTGGACTATGTGACCGGCCGGCAGATCCTGCAGCTGCTGCAGGATACATGCCGCAGAACCGGCCGTACAGTTGTAGTCATTACCCATAATCTTGCCTTATGTCCGATGGGCGATAAGGTCTATACCATTAAGAATGGAAGGGTGGAGTCAGAAAAAGGCAATGCTCATCCGGTCAGTGTAAAGGATATTCAGTGGTAGAAAGATGAAAAAGACAGCCATGAAAAATACGCTGCGGATGATCCGCAGAACAAGAAGCCGCTTTATTACCCTGATGGCGATTATTGCAATAGGGATTGCTTTTTTCATGGGCGTCTATTCTTCTTCCACGATTATGGACAGGTCGGTGGACCGCTATGATGATGCCTGTCATCTCAAGGATATTACGATCTACTCGGGCTATGGATTCAGTGCGGAAGATCTTGATGCGATCCGTCAGATTAAAGGTGTTAAGAAAGTGGAAGGAAAGAAGTTTGCGGATGTGATGGCATCGGATGGAAATGATTCCTATATCACCCGAGTACATTCCTATGATCCGGATGATACGATCAATTCTTTTGTGCTGAAGGAAGGCAGACTGCCGGAAAAAGATAATGAAGCGCTGGCAGAGTACAGTACGGGTGATGTTTCATACTTCAGGATCGGCGATACGGTCAGACTGAGCCGCCCTGAGGATGATCTTGATACATATCTTTCCCAGGATGAAGTAGTGATTACAGGTCTTGTACAGACCCCGCTCTATCTGGATCACAGCCGGGAGTCCAGCATCCTGTCCAACCGCAGTATTGAAACATTCCTGTATGTCAATGAAGATGCGTTTGCCATTGAAAATGATATGGAAGCTGACATCCTGACGGAAAAAGGTGCCCGGTACGATGCTTTCTCGGATGAATACCATGACTATGTCGATACGGTAAAGAAACGTCTGGAAAAGCTTGCTGCTTCGCGTCAGGAAGATACTTACAATGAAATCAAAGAGAAAGCCATGGCTTCCTGTCAGGATGGTCTGAATGAATATAAGACACAGTCGAGTGACTTTGAAACAAAGATCAGTGAAGGTGAGAATACCCTCAATGAAAAGCAGAATGAAATCAATGCAGGATGGGAGGAGATTGCTGCTTCAGGCAGACAGCTGAAGGACAGTGAAACCGGACTGAACAGCACGGAAAAGACAAAGACTGCAGAGCTTGACGCAGCAGAAAAACAGATCAATGACAGTCTTTTACAGATTGAAGAAGGAAAGAAGAAGATGACTTCCCTGTCACTTCAGTGTACGGATCTGCTTTCCAGGCAGGAAGCATTAGTGGAAAGTGAGATGAACTGCAGTGCTCTGCAGGCTGCTCTTTCACAGATCGACAGCACATCTGTTCTTTCTGATGTGCTGGCCGAGGATTCACCATACCGCCAGGGTCTGAATGATCTGGATCCGGATTGGCAGGATAAGACAGCAGGAGAGATCCAGCAGAGTGCTGTGACAAAGCAGAATGAAATCCAGGCCGGTATAGCTCAGATTGATGCAGGCCTTGCTTCAATCAGAGAAAATCTTTCTGCCTATGATAATGATGCGATTACTTCCATCAATGAAACAGAAGCTTCCCTGGACACTTATATAGAGAAGAATAACAGGGATGGTCTTGGTGCAGCTTTTGATACATTGAACGAGCAGTATACCGGCTTATGCAGTACGGCATTATCGCAGCTGGAAAGTCAGAAGAATGAACTGAATCAGAAACTGGCGGAAGTGAAAAATGGCAGAGAAGAGCTGAAGGCATCCATTGAAGAAGGCAGAGAGCAGATCGAAGAGGGAAAGCAGAAGCTTGCCGAATCCTCTGCTGCCTTGCGGCAGGGCCAGAAGGAAATCGATCAGGCAAGAAGCGAGCTTGAAAGTCAGAAGATGGAAGGACAGGAAAAGCTGGCTGAAGCATATCAGAAATTGACGGATGCCAGGGCAGAGATTGATGCCATGGAGGAGAATCAATGGACTGTGCTGACCCGTAAACAGCATTATG
>Ga0256406_1001017_pt1 | contig 46912 bp, 47 predicted proteins | sample RumenRJG_03DNA_FD_185986 | JGI IMG/M metagenome (GOLD analysis project Ga0256406, IMG submission 185986) | Bovine rumen microbial communities from Lethbridge, Alberta, Canada - RJG_03 | ecosystem: Host-associated > Mammals > Digestive system > Stomach > Rumen | place: Canada: Alberta | collected... | reverse complement strand
GCTTTGCGATATAATCATCCGCGCCCAGATCAAAACCAGCCACGACACTGGCCTCATCCCCAGACGCCGTCAGAAAGATCACCGGAATATCGTATTCGCTTTTTATCTCCGAACACAGCGAATAACCATTCCCATCCTTAAGCGAAATATCTAGCAGCACTATATCAAACCTGTCAGCCTTCAAAGCTTTTAATGCATCCCGCTGCCCCGGCACTGCTGTAACAGCATATTCCTCTTTCTTCAGATACTCTATCAACGAATCTACGATTGATCTATCATCTTCTACGAGAAGTATCGAAACAAACATCAGAAACCTTTCTGTAAAATACGCGCGGTGGGGCACTCATTCTTCAATTACCGGTAATACGTGCGTCACATGAGCAGTAGTAATTACCGGTATTTACGCGCGGTGGGGCACAGCTGCCCGCTTCGCTGCAATATTTTTCAGCTTTGCCAGCATCGGTATTTACGCGCGGTGGGGCACAGCTGCCCGGGCAAATTTTAGGGCCGTTCCCGGCGCGCAGCAGTATCAATGGGCATCCAAGTATGACATACCGTTATTTTCAAGCCCATTGATACGAGCGGAGCGCATAGGCCCGATTTGCACGGGCGGCTGTGCCCCACCGCGCGGGCTTATTCCAGTAATACCCCAATCCATTGCACGGGCGGCTTGTGCCCCACCACGCAGGCTTCACTAGATATTCTCATCCTTGAGCGCATCGATCAGATTCGCGGCACTGATCCTCTTCTCCGCAAAATGCATCGATATGAATATCACCGCAAACACCACCGCGATCGCAATAACTATCGGCACCACCGGCAGATAAAAAGCTGACTCTATATTCACACTCACTATGCGCCAGATCGCAAAGCTTATCAGTATCGCCACCGGAATACCAATGATCAGCGCCTTCGTACCATACTGAAGGCTTTCGGCCTTAAGCATTTTTCTAAGGCCCCGCCTCGACATCCCAACAGAGCGAAGCATAGCGAATTCACGTTTTCTAAGTATCACGCCGGTAGAAATGATATTAAATACATTTGCAGCCGCGATAAGTGAGATCAGGATAATAAACCCGTATATGAAAACTCTTGCCGCAAATACCATCATCCTCATAGACATCGATGATTCAGCCTGATCTATCACATCACCATTCAGGTTTTCTGACTTTATCTGATCATCAAGCTCAGAAGTCATTTTCTCATGGTCGCCTGTCTTAAAATACATCTGACAGCTCATATCTATATCCTGCTTGCCAGAAGACATGATATCCTCCCCATAGACAGCTTTCATGGCAGATATAGGGAAATACACTCTCGACACATCAGTCTCAAACCATGGCTTTTCCTTTATCTCAGAGCCTATTGTAACACTTCCTGCCTTTACAGGGAATGCATTCTGCTTTATGACTTTAAACCTGATACTTTTCCCGCTTCCGTCCACATATCTCTGCTGGTTATATATGATACCCACAGGCTTCTCAGCGTCCATATATTTTTTAGCAGAAAGTCCATTCTCCTGACAAAGCTTTTTAAACGTGTCATCATCTAAGAACCCGATATTCAGATTCACCTGGCCATTGTCTATATAGGTATTCTCTATGAATTCATCAGTCAGGTAAGCCTGCTTTACCGGAAATACCTTTTCAGCTACATCTGCTTCCATATACATCGAAGCCTCACTCACTTGTTCCTCACTCTTATACTGATCCCAGAGCCTGTTTATCTCTTCAGAATACTGCTTTGAATAGAGCTGCGCTATCACATCGGCACTCGTCCCCTGTGCGATCGAATTATCGACTTCTTTGCTGATGCCCTCCACAAACGATGAAGCCGAGATAAACAGCACCACGCTTAGGAAAATAGAAAATACCGTCGACCTGCTCCGCTTCCGGTTCCTGCAATAATTTTTCTTTGCCATCGCACTGTAAAAATGCCCTCTCCTTAAAGCCTTCTCTCCGGCCTTTCTGCCACTTTTATCTATACTTACCTCACCGGACTGTCTTACAGCATCGATAGGCGATATACGAACTGCCCGGTTCGCTGGCTTTACCGCTGAAAGAAGCGCCATTATAAGACAAAGAAGTATTGCAGCTATTATCACCGGGCTTAATACCAGATGAATATGACAGCCTGTTCCCTTCGCGTACATATCAAAGGTAGGACTCAACGCATAGAGAGTTATACCTATCCCAGCACAGCCTATCAGAAGCCCTATCGGAATACCGATAGCTGACAGGATCATCGCCTCATAATAGACAGATGAGCGTATCTGCTTTTTGGTGGCTCCGAGAGATCGGAGCATCCCGTACTGTCTTATCCTCTCATTTACAGAAATAGCAAATGAATTATAGATAAGCGATACAGAGCCAAACAGTATCATTATGATAAGCACAAAGACCAGGCTGTCTACCACAGTTTTCAGACTGCTTCCTTCGCTGAAAATGCCGTAGAACTTCAGCAGATATGTATGAGCCACAGCATTAGAAAGCACTGGCGTGTTCTTTACGGTATGGTTGTAAAGATACGGATTTTTGAGGGTGAAAGCTATATTTGTAACGCCGTCACCCTTGTCATCTGTAGTAAGCGCAACAAATCCAGGCAGATTCAAGGATACCAGATCATCAGACGGTCTTTGACAGATACCGACTACAGTATAAGTCCTCTGGTCAGTATTGTTCAGCTTCTCTCCTTCCTGATAACTGTCACTATTCAGAAGCTGCTTCCCCTTGAATGAGCGGGTTCCGACAGTAAGCTTAATAGCATCCCCGACCCTTATCTTCCGGTATTCGCTATTACTGCTATTTGCCATATTTGATGAAACCAGAAGCTCTCTGTTATTCTTCGGCATGCGTCCCGATATGACACTAACAGGCAGAAGACCATTTTTCCTGTCAGCTGACAGGATGCTAAGATACGGATCCGACTTGCTGTCTTTATTTACTTTGGCAAATCCAACTTCCCTGAACTCCTCGATTTTCTGAATACTGTCAAGTTTTCTGACCTTTGGTACAGTCTCAGGAGATACATTCTGAAGAAGGCCGTGATACTCACCGCTCAGATGGGATTCGATATCCCTCATGAATACGAGGCCGCTCCAGGCGCCCTCCAAAACTGCTGTAAATAGCGTCATTGACAGAACTATGCCTATTATGGTAACAATAGTCCTGACCTTATTTTTCTTTAGAATCCGAATTGTCAGTCTGTGAAATATATTCATGCTCTAATCCCCTCATCACTTACTATCCTGCCATCCTCTATAGCTATCATTCTGTCAGCCTGCAAAGCTATATTCTCATCGTGGGTTATGACTATAAGAGTCTGCTCGTATTTCCTATTCGACTCCTTTAATAGTTCTATGATCTCCTGACTGTTGACAGAATCCAGGTTCCCGGTAGGCTCGTCAGCTAATACCACGGCAGGAGATGTAATTAAGGCCCTGCCTATCGATACCCTCTGTTCCTGTCCTCCTGAGAGCTGGTTTGGCAGATTGTGGATCCTGTCCTTTAGTCCCAGCGTACTGATAAGCTCGTGCAATAGCTTTTTATCAGGATTTCTGCCATCCATCAGAAGTGGCAGAGTGATATTCTCCTCCACATCGAGGGACGGAATCAGATTATAGAACTGGTATATAAGTCCGACCTGCCTCCTCCTGAAAATAGCCAGTTCCTCTTCATTCTGCGCATATACGTCCTGTCCGTTCAGATACACTTTTCCTGATGTCGGCTTATCTACGCCTCCCAGGATATGGAGAAGCGTTGACTTTCCGGAACCCGACGGCCCTATGATCGAGACGAACTGTCCTCTTTCTATCGTAAAACTCACGTCATCAAGGGCATGTACAGCCGTCTCTCCCTGTCCGTATATTTTTTTCAGATGCTCAGCTCTAAGTATTTCCATGGTTGTTTTCTCCTTTCTATGCTCCCATAATACACAAAAAAAGTGACACCCCGGTGACAGAATGCATATGAATTCCGTCATCTGGATGTCACTTCAAAGCTGTTAGTTTACTTAGCAGCTGCCTCTTCCTTTGCTTTCTCATTCTCTTCCCCAAACATTTCCTGAATCGTGTGCCATCCGAGCACTGCACACTTAACACGTGCCGGCATGTGGCTCACGTCCTGAAGGACACCGGCTTCTTCAAGCTCATCCTTCTCTTCATCGGTGATGCTTCCCTTTATCATCCGAAGAAAAATATCTGCCAGATGCAGTGCCTCATCCTTTGACTTCCCGATGATCAGATCCATCATCATATCGGCTGATGCCTGGGAAATGGCACATCCATCACCCTCGAACGCACCATCCACGATCTTGTCATTGTCATCAACCTTGAGATTGATAATAATATCATCACCACAGGACGGGTTCACACCCTCGAGTGTGAGATCCGCTCCGTCCATATGATGCTTGTGTGCAGGATGCAGGTTGTGATCGGTAACGAGCTCCTTATAAAATGTACTGTTAGCCATCTAATCCCATTTCCTTCCTGATGCTTATCAGAGCATCATAGAATTTATCAATATCATCCTTGTCATTATAAAAGGCCATCGAAGCCCTGACTGTGGACATAGTGCCCAGGTACTTGAGCAGCGGCTGTGCACAGTGATGTCCGGCCCTGATCGCTACATCATGCTCATCGAAGATTGCTGCGCAGTCATGCGGATGAACTCCGTCAATCGTGAATGTGATGATTCCGTGATGCTCCTTAGGATCCTTTGAGCCTATGATATGGACATACGGATAGTCTGCCATCTTCTCCATAGCGTAGGTCGTGAGCTCTTCCTCACGCTGCTCGATTTTTTCCCAGCCGAAGCGCTTCATGAAGTGAATTGCCTCACGGAGTCCGACAGCACCACCGACATTTACAGTTCCAGCTTCGAACTTGTGTGGAAGCTCGGCCCAGGTAGCACCCTCAGTCGTCACATACTCTATCATCTCACCACCGAAAAGGAACGGCGGCATTTTTTCGAGGAGGTCTTTCTTTCCATAGAGGACTCCGATTCCCATCGGAGCGTACATCTTGTGGCCGGAGAATGAGAGGAAATCGCAGTCCAGATCCTGGACATTTACAGGGATGTGCGGCACCGACTGAGCGCCATCTGCTACGAGAATAGCTCCATGCTTATGAGCTACCTCGGCAAATCCCTTGATGTCGTTCACGCGGCCGAAGACATTCGACACCTGGGTCACGGCTACGATCTTCGTCTTGTCTGAAATGATCTTTTCAAGCATCTCAGGAGTCATCGTGCCGTCCTTCTCGCAGTAGAGATAGGTCAGATGAGCTCCGGTAGCCTTGCAGGCCTGCTGCCACGGGATCATATTCGAGTGGTGCTCGGCAATGGTCGTGATGACCTCGTCGCCCTCATGCAGGAAGTTTCTCGCGTATGCATATGCCACGAGGTTAAGGCTCTCTGTCGCATTCCTTGTAAAAATGATCTCGGACTTGTCAGCTGCCCCGATAAAGTCAGCGACTTCCTGCCTCGAGTTCTCGTACTCGTCTGTCGCGTCTATAGACAACTGGTAGAGACCTCTGAGCGGGTTCGCGTTATTCTCGTTATAGTATCTGCTGGCCGCCTCTATAACGCATGGCGGCTTCTGTGTCGTCGCTGCGTTGTCGAGGTAGACTATCTGTCTTTTTTCTAATATAGGAAACTCTTTTTTAATGTCCAATTCAGGCCTCACCTTCTGAACTCGTCCAAATACTTTCCGACCAGCTCTCTTGTCTCATCGTCCGGTATCTCTGCGGCTATCGCATCGATCCTTGCGCGCGCCATCATCTCGTAGACTGCTTCCTGACTCATGCCGCGGCTTTCGAGATAGAAAAGTACATCCTTTGCGAGCTTTCCGATAGTAGCTCCGTGATTTCCCTCGACATCTTCCTCTGCACAGAGGATGACAGGAATAGTCTTATTTCTTACCGGCTTATCCATCAGGAGCACGTCTTCCATCTCATTTCCTTTGGCGCCCTTGCAGCCCTTGATGAAATCGATGGTTCCGCGGAATGTCTTCTGAGCTCTGTCACGGAGAACTCCGTTTGCGTAGATGTCACAGGTGGTCTTCTTTCCTGTATGGCTTGCGACATAGTTTACATCGAGGTTATCATCGCCAGTCATGTAGTAGCCGAGCTTCATGTCGATGGCACTCTTCTCACCTGACAGACGGTTCTTTACTCCTAAGAATACGTTCTTTCCGCCAAGGACTATCTGCACGAGATTGAACTTTCCGCCGTTATCGATGTCAGTTCCTATATCATTTAAAAATGTGGCCTGATCCGAAAATCTCATGACCTGGACCACTGTAAGCTCAGCGCCCCTGGCGATGCGGGCTTGTGTCTGTACGCTGTACTGTCCGGCGTTCTGCTCGGCAGCGAAATTCATGATGACTGTCGCTTTTTTTGATTCGGCGAGATTTATCACGAAGCGGTTATCCAATGTCTTATCACTGTCGTATGCAAATGACAGTTTAAGAGGTTCCGACGTATCAGCGTTTATGTCAAATACCTCGGTCCCGACCTTTTCATCGTCTAAGAACTTTGAAAAATCTACGCCGATACCGCCATCGTAGGCTGCCGGAAAAATACCGTCATTTTCACTTACTCCTGAAGTCAGGGTAATCTGCGGAACGGCAGCTCCGTCGGTACTTTTTATCTGTGCCTGTGTATCGTTCATCCGAAGCCAGTTCCAGGTAGGAGACGGCAGGATGTTAAGCTTTAATTCACTCATTACAAGACCTCCATTCAATGAAGTTCTTTTCGCTAAGCTCGAACTTCGTCTTCGACTCGTTCTCGCCAATCTCAAAGAACGACCTCGCACAGGATTCAAACTGCGCTTCGCTTGTTTTCATCTCTGTGCTTTCGGTCATCCAATCGCTCCTTTCATCTCTAACTGGATCAGATTGTTCATCTCGACTGCGTACTCGAGAGGAAGCTCTTTTCCGACGTTATCAGCGAAGCCTGATACGATGAGTGCTCTGGCATCCTCTTCAGACATGCCGCGGCTCATCAGATAGAATACGACTTCGTCTGAGATACGGCCGATCTTTGCCTCGTGGCCAACATCTGCGTCTGAAGTGCGGATGTCCATAGCCGGAATAGTGTCTGAACGGGATATATCATCGAGCATCAGAGACTGGCAGGAAACTGAGGACTTCGAGCCTGTGGCGTTCTCTGCTATAGTCACAGCGCTTCTGAATGTCGAGATACCGCCGTCCTTACTGATACTTCTGGTATTTACATATGATGAGGTATCCGGAGCCGCATGGACTACCTTACAGCCGGTATCGAGGTTCTGTCCCTTTCCTGCAAAAGTAACCGATGTAAACTCCGAGCGTGAGCCTTTTCCGGCAAGTACGCTCATCGGGTACAGGTAGGACACGTGTGAACCGAATGAACCTGAGATCCACTCGACTTTTCCGCCTTCCTCGACCTTTGCACGCTTGGTGTTCAGGTTATACATATTCTTCGACCAGTTCTCGATAGTCGAATAACGGAGCGTAGCATTTTTGCCGACAAAGAGCTCTACGCAGCCGGCGTGAAGGTTCGCTACGTTGTACTTTGGCGCCGAACACCCTTCGATGAAATGGAGATAAGCATCATCATCTACGATGATAAGAGTATGCTCGAACTGTCCTGCTCCCTTGGCATTCAGTCTGAAGTATGACTGAAGCGGGAAATCTAAGTGAACTCCCTTCGGCACATACACGAATGAACCGCCCGACCATACTGCTCCGTGAAGAGCCGCGAATTTGTGATCTGTAGGCGGAACCAGCTTCATGAAATGGTCGTGGATCATATCTGCATATGGTCCGTGCAGGGCGCTCTCGATGTCTGTATAGACTACGCCTTTTTCTGCGACCGAGTCCTTTACGTTATGATATACGAGTTCTGAATCGTACTGGGCTCCGACTCCGGCGAGTGACTTACGCTCTGCCTGCGGGATACCGAGCTTCTCAAAGGTATCCTTTATGTCGGTCGGGACGTTGTCCCAGTCGTTTTCCATTTTGTTATCCTTAGGGCGGACATAGGTCACGATGTGGTCCATGTCGAGTCCTTCGATCGACGGTCCCCAGTTCGGAACCGGGATCTGATTATATATCTCGAGCGACTTCAGGCGGAAATCATGCATCCAGTCCGGGTCGTTCTTTTCTTTTGAGATCTGCTCTACGATAGCCGGTGTGAGTCCCTCGTCGACTTTGTACGCGTCGTCCTCGGAATACCGGAAGTCATACATAGACCGGTCTATGTCTTTTACTACTGCCTTTTCCTTCATTGAGCGCCGCCTTCTTTTAGATACTTCTCAAATCCGTTTTCATTTATGTCGTCTACCATCGACGCATCGCCCTCTGCAATGATGCGGCCGTCTGCAAGGATGTGAGTCTTGTCAACCTTCAGTGCCTCGAGGATCCTCGTAGCGTGGGTTATGATAAGAAGAGCGCCGCCTACGGTCTTTTTGTACTCTTCGATGCCGGCGCTTACGGTGCGGACTGCGTCTACATCGAGTCCTGAGTCTGTCTCATCGAGAATGGCAAGCTTCGGTTTCAGCATAAGGAGCTGGAGGATCTCCGCCTTCTTCTTCTCACCGCCTGAGAAACCTACATTCAGGTCACGCTCTGCGTATGAAGGGTCCATGTCGAGGACTTTCATAGTCTTCTTTAAGTCCTTCATGAAATCCCAGGCCTTTATATGCTCGCCTGTCTTATTCTCACAGGCTGTGCGGATGAAATTCGCCACAGAAACTCCAGGGACCTCTACCGGGTTCTGGAATGACATGAAAATACCGGCTTTGGCGATCTTATCCGTGGTCTCGTGGGTGATGTCCTGGCCGTCAAAAATGACCTGTCCGCCTGTCACCTGGTATCTCGGGTCTCCCATAAGTGATGAACCGAGGGTCGACTTTCCGGCTCCGTTAGGTCCCATCAGCACGTGTACTTCACCTGCTCCTACATTTAAATCTATTCCGTGAAGGATCTCTGTATCCTCTTCAGCGAGCTTTACTTTTAGATCCTTTACCTGAAGGATATCTGACATTTTTACTGCCTCCATTCTTTAATCTGGTCATATACTATCACTGTTCGGTGAGATTTTTCCATTGGATTTACAACTAAAACTAATTATACATATAGGGGGTATGCTTTACAATGAACAATTTGTAAAATCTGATGTATTCTTTCGTGTACAGAAAAGGACCGGCTATAAAGCCGGCCCTGTCTTTACTTGGCATAATCAACGACACGTGATTCACGGATCACGTTCACTTTTATCTGTCCAGGATACTGAAGCTCATTCTCGATCTTCTTTGTGATATCCCTGGCCAGAAGTACCATATCCGCGTCAGATATTTTCTCAGGAACTACCATGACACGAACCTCTCTTCCTGCCTGAATGGCAAAAGATCTCTCGACGCCGTCAAAACTGTCTGCGACATCCTCTAACTGCTGAATTCTGTTCGTATAATTCTCTAAAGTCTCGCGGCGCGCGCCTGGGCGTGCTGCGCTTATGGTATCTGCTGCCTGGATCAGGAGCGCGACAAGAGACTCCGTCTCACAGTCGCCGTGATGGGCGGCTACTGCATTGATGATGACCGGTGATTCCTTGTACTTCTTGCAGATCTCAACTCCTAAAGCCACATGTGACTGTGACTCGGACTGATCCTGCTCATGATCGACTGCTTTACCTATATCATGTAAAAGTCCGGCACGCTTTGCTATACGCGTATCAACTCCGACCTCTGCGGCCAGGAGCCCGGCTAACTGTGATACCTCTATAGAATGCTTCAGGACGTTCTGTCCGAAGCTTGTACGGTATTTAAGTCTTCCTAAAAGCTTTATCTCCTCAGGATGAAGTCCATGGACTCCGGTGTCAAGGGCTGCCTGCTCACCTTCCTCGCGAATGGTGTTGTCGACCTCCTTCTTTGCCTTTTCAACCATTTCCTCTATCCTTGCAGGATGGATACGTCCGTCAACTATCAGCTTCTCGAGCGCTATACGGGCTACCTCACGGCGCACCGGATCAAATGCTGAGAGTACTACTGCCTCCGGAGTATCATCTATGATAAGTTCTACGCCTGTCAGGGTCTCAAGGGTACGGATATTCCTTCCCTCACGGCCTATGATACGGCCTTTCATCTCATCATTCGGCAGCTGCACTACGGAAATCGTCGACTCAGCGACATGATCTGCTGAGCATCTCTGAATGGCGGTCACAAGGATCTCTTTGGCCTGCTTGTCAGCCTCGTCCTTGGCCTGCGCGAACGATTCCTTTACATACTTTGCTGCGTCTGCCTTTACATCGTCTTTTACAGTATTCAGTAGAAAATCTTTTGCCTGTTGGGAGGTAAGACCTGAGATTCGTTCGAGTTCCTGTACCCTCTGCTCATTCAGCTTCGCTACCTTCTGCCGTTCCTTTTCGAGATTCTCCTCTCGGCTTACAAGAGACTGTTCCTTTCTGTCAGCGCTTTCGAGCTTTTTGTCGAGATTCTCCTCTTTCTGCTGTACTCGCGTCTCACTCTTGGATACTTCAGCCCTGCGTTCCTTGATCTCTTTCTCGAGCTCATTCTTCGAGCGCATGGACTCCTCTTTTGCCTCGATAAGGATCTCCCTCTTCTTCGTCTCCGCCGTCTTCACTGCCTCATCTATAATGGACCTGGCCTGCTGCTCGGCTCCTCCTACCTTCTGTTCCGTGATCTTCTTATGGTAGGAATTCGTTACGAAGATACTCACCGGAACCGCGATCACGAGCGTCACCACTACTGCGATTATAATTCCTGGCACAGGAGCACCTCCTTAATAGGTTATTAAATTTTTTACTAATCTAGTTTACAGTATTCACGAAAAAGTGTCAAGGATAGAAATTTATAAAAAATTCTGATATACTTCTCTTTATGAAACTACGCAGAGTTCAGATGACGGCCGGGTTTTTCTTCGCGGCCTTTCTCATTTTTTTCATATATAAAGTGCCCGTCTACGGCGCAGATGCCCCGGAACTCTTATCGCTCTATGTACAGGACACCGACGGCGAGTACGACACTGCCAGGATCACGTTCGACCCTGGCAGAGCCTCGACCTGCTACATCTACAGGAAGGTAAAGGGCGGATCATTTTCTCTTATAGGGAAGCTCCAGTCATCGGGTGACGTGACTTCATTTACCGATAAAAAGCTCCCCGAAAAAGGCGAATACATCTACACTGTGCGCTCCCGGACCATCGGACTAGGCGGAAGTGTCTTAAGCGGCTACGACCACGAGGGGATCTCTACCATCAGAGGCAGGTCCACGGTAAAGGCCGATATCACGAACCTTCACGCAAAGCTGTCGTGGACTCCGAACGAAAATGCCGGAAGCTACGCCATTTACAGAAAAACCGAAAACGGCCGCTGGCACTACGTAGATACAGTAGGCAAAGACCGGACAACCTACATCGACTATTACAGTGAGACCTTTAACGGCTACGAGAAGAAAAATATCCTGCTGAACAACTGCTATCTCGATACTTCCTCGCATACCCTGTCCTATACGGTACGTGCTGTCCGCCGATACTCTGATTTTAACAAGAGAAGCTACTCTCCGTACTATCCGGATGGATATTTCAACTTAAACGCCCCTGTCATAATAAGCGCATACGCCAACCAGAATGACAGCGTAACCATCACTTTTTCAAGTGTTCCATATGCCAGGCACTACCTGATATCTTCAAGCAGGAAAAACAGTGACGGCTCTTACAGGCATACAGTTGTAACATCTGCCCACCAGACAAAGGAGGCGTATATAGACTGTGATTTCGTTCCGCTGAAGGGATGCGACTACTTTACGGTGACTGCTGTCGGCACCAGAAACGGCAAACAGGTCGAAGCCTCTTCACTTGATGGATTTACGATGAAGAACCGGAATTTTTACTATAAAAAGATCCTCTACATCGGAGATTCGATCACCTTCGGAAGTCCGTACAAGACGGACATCAACCGTTACATCTTCTCCTACCCTTGGAGGATCAGCGAGCTGACGAACGCCCAGTACTACAATGCCGCCATCCCCGGCGCCACGATGGCTTTCAAGGCTACTACATCTGCACCTTTCCACCGTTACAGGATAATCTCCGATGTCGTCCCCGAGATAAAAATGGGAACCACCCCTATAGCAAGTCCGGGGCTTCTCGAGATAAATACCCATACCTTCGAGGATTTTGACACGATAGTCATCTGTGCGGGAACAAATGACTACACCGATCTGATAAGTCTCGGAACCTCCGATTCAGACAGTGAGAGCACCTACTGTGGCGCTCTGAACCGGCTGATGGAGACCATCCGCCAGGCAGACAGAAAGCGCTTGAGGGAAGGGAAAGGTCATATCACAGTGATCATGCCTGACCTCTTCTACAGCGACAGGTGTACTTCGTTCACGAGGCGGATGAGCCGCTATTCCACGAAGAATGCTATCGGCTACACGCTGAAGGCATATAACGATGCCAAGAACCACATCGTAAAGAAATACAAAAAAAGAGGTCTCAAAGTCTACCGCTTCAAGACCTCCAAATATGTAAACCGTAAAAACTGTGCCTACGCTACTGCGGATAACCTGCACATGACGAAATACAGCTATGAAAAGCTCGGAAATGACCTCGCAGCCTTTATCATGAAGGACTGGTACTCGTCATCTAAGTAGCATTGGAAACCTGCTCTCCTGAGCGAAATCAAGCGATTCGTACCAGATGACTGTCCGGTCCGGATCGTATTTTTTTACCAGATCCTGGACTGAACCGCTGAAATACCTGAGATCGACCATGACTATCCGCTTGTAGCTTCTGATCAGGTAAGGCACCGCGGAGTTTGCGAACGAATCCTTTACCATAAAAAGCACCGGGCCCTCCTTTTTCTTCTGGTTCTCTATGACGGCAAGCCCATGGTTTCCGCCCATATAGACAGAATACTTATCCTCCGTGAACATATACCCGGCTTCATAGAGGCTGTCTGTCTCACTCTCCTGATCAAGCCTTCCGTCCCCGCCATACGAATACTTTACCTTCACATCCGGCAGGTTCGAAGGGATCGTCACGTGGTCGTAGGAATCCTCAAAAAGAGGAGCCTTTCTGAAAAGCGTGCCGTGGAAGTCCTCGCCTACAGTCGAAAGCACGTACCTGTCGATAGACGCCGTAGAAAAGCCTGTCCTGGTCAGATAGTCCTTTACCGACAGGTAGGCGCCGTAGGTATTATAATGGTGGTCAGTTCTGAAATACCTTTCCCTGTCTGATGACAGGAGGTTTTCCATCGGGATAAGTCCCACCTTTTCATTTCCATTTATATCTTTAAAAATTTTCTCACGGAGCTTCAGATCATCGAGATACGGCGCATAGGAAGGAAGCTCGTCAGGTTCTGCCGCGCCCTTCGGCGGTATCAGGCAGAGATCAGCGTGCTGTCCGGTCTGGTCGGCAAACCGCGTGATGATCCTTGCGTTAAGAGAAAGCCTCTGGTCAGTATAGTCATCGTCAGTCTCTTTTTTGACATAGACCCCATCCGGTGAAAAATAGGTCCCATTCTTGTCATAGTGGCCTGTCGCCAGATCAAAAAATACTGCAAGCCTCACTGCCGGCGGCTTCAGCACCGACTGGTCCTTTAATCCCTTTTCCATCTGATCCTGATAGGAGCCGTCAAGCACTTTTTTCACCGAAAAAGACGGGATCTTCGCGAGTGTCCTGTTCTCGAGACCTGAAAAGGCCTTCTGCGGGTGCGCCATAGAAAAGAGTCCGGCAAAGATCAGTCCCTGGATGAATATGATTATGTAGAAAAGATTATTTGTTTTTTTCTTTTTCAAATAACCGCCTCCTCAGAACCTGAAGTACAGGAACGGATTGAACGAGTCTGAAAGCAGGGTCGTCACAGAAAGCAGCATAAGTATCAGAGAAAGGATCATCTGAAGGTCACTTATCTGCCCTTCTCCGTGCCGCTTGGACTTGGAATCCACTGTAGTGAAGGCCCTGTGCGGTATCTCTGTAGCTCCGATGATCCCGACTGCCATAAGCACCAGAGAACCCCTGAAGAGATAGACGGTCTGGTAGCCCGTCGACATATGTCCTCCCCTGAAGTCAAAGCCTGCCTTCCAGGCCTCAGGTGAAAACAGCGTCTTCATATACGCTGCAGCTTCACCCAGATCTGTATGTGAGAAGAGGATCCATCCGCACATGACAAGTATCATAGTGACTATGACTCTGATAAAACCGAGCTTTTCCGGCAGCTTTTTCCATACACGGAGCATTAAGCATTTTTCTATCAGAAGGAGAACAAAGTAATAGAGTCCCCAGAGGATAAAATTCCACGAAGCTCCGTGCCAGAAACCGGTAAGCGACCAGACTATCAGAAGGTTCAGGATCTGCCTGGCAAAGCCCTTTCTGTTACCGCCCAGCGGTATGTAGACGTACTCCCTGAACCAGGTGCCGAGTGTCATGTGCCAGCGGCGCCAGAATTCGGTTATGCTTTTACTCTGATACGGATAGTTGAAGTTCTCCGGAAAGTGAAATCCAAAGATCTGTCCGAGGCCTATAGCCATATCTGAGTAGCCCGAAAAGTCGAAGTATATCTGTATCGTATAACAGACTGCCGAGATAAGGACTGCCGGTCCCGTCAGATCTGACATATGTATAGAAGTGATGTCCTTATAGATATCACCGGCTTTGTTCGCCAATAGAACCTTTTTTGCAAGACCGATAGAAAAACGGTACATACCCAGAGCTATCTGTGACGGAATGAAGTGCCTGTTATCGACCTCTTCGGCTATGTCTTTGTACCTGACTATAGGCCCTGCGATAAGCTGCGGGAAAAGGCAGACGTACATGCCGAAGCTGATGATATTATGCTGTGCCTTCACGTCTCCTCTGTATACGTCTATCGTATAGGACATCGTCTGAAACGTGTAGAATGAGATCCCGACCGGCAGAGCTATGTTCAGAAGGCCTATCGCGCTGCCGCTCAGCTGATTTATCGTCTTTATGAAAAAATCTGTGTATTTGAAAAATCCGAGGATCGCCAGGTTCCCGACCACAGAGACTATCATGACAGTCTTTGTGGCTTTTTCACGTGACTGCGCCCTGAAATGCTCTATCAGACGCCCGTTCACATAGTCGAAGACTGTCGAGAAGAGCATGATGAAGATATAGGCCGGCTCTCCCCAGGCATAGAATATGAGAGACGCTATGAATAGAAACAGGTTCCTCGCCCTGTTCGGGCAGAACAGATATATAAGAAAAACAGATGGAAGAAAGACGGTCAGAAAGACCATGCTCGAAAAAACCATAAGCCGTCTCCTACTTTACCTCCGCCTTAAAGCTCTTCTCGAGCGAAGCCGCTCCCTTCCCTATAAAAAATCCTACTGTCCCGTTTTTCTGGACTAGGATATAGCTCTGCACCATGGCTACCTGGTCAGGAGTGTACTCCTGCATCGTGCCTTCCCTGGTCTTTACGTGGTCCTTTATAGAACTCATCAGGTCAGCCGTGTCATCAGCACTTTTCAGAGAAACCACCGCCACCTCAGGCGCTGTCCCATCGGACGCATAAGCATAGTAGAACGAACTGACCTTGCTGTAATCGAAGTCACACAGCGTTGAGAAATTGATATCCGCATCCTTGTCCTTAGAAGTGATGGTCTTCATTTCCGGAAAGCCTGAAGCCTCCTTCATGACTTTTTCCCCGACAGATACTGCGTCTGTTGACTTCGCAGAGCCGCAGGCTGCAAGGCACATCGCGATCACTGTGACAAGAACTGCTGTAAATAGTCTTTTCATAGATTATCTGGCTACTCCTTCTTCGTCTGCATCGTACTCTGTCGTGGTGATAGTCTGGTCAGCTCCGCCGCTCATATCACTTTTTCCGTCCTTCCTTATAGTCTCCATTTACCGGATCCATGTCACCGTCGGATGTAACTTCCACTCCAAATGCCTTCTTTATAGCTGCTGCCAGCTTATTTCTCTCCTTCGCAGTGAGCTTTGTACCGTTCTGCTGCGCTGAATAGTCGCTTATGAAGAGTCCGAGCACATAGGTGTTATTCTCGCCGTTGTACCAGGCTCCGTTTATCGACTTGTCACCCATACCTGCCATGCTCATAGCTGAATTCAGGCCGTTTACGACCGGATCAGCCTTCTGCAGGTCATCAGACGTATAATTCTTTTTAAACGAAAAATACAGACTGTGTCTGTCAGAAGCCTTCTTCTCCAGCTCCTTTTTTACCAGAGGAATGACTGCATAGAGGTCTTTTACCTGTTTGTTGTTCTGAACGGCATAGGTGTACTTGACGCCGTCTGCAGCCGGAAGTGCCGCCGAATCCCAGTCGTGTCCGCTCTCAGCTGTGGCATCCGTCATGTTAAAATTCTGATATTCTGTGCATCCGCTGACATCTGTATATATGTCCACATGATACCAGCATCCGTCATCGAGCTTTACCAAGTCCCAGGAATGGTAGTCGTTATGCACGATGTGGCATTCGAGTCCGAGCATCTGCATGAACATACGAAAAGTAGTCGCATAGCCTACACACACTGCCTGCTTGGATACGAGAACTCCCTGTGGAGTAAAATCAGAGCCGCTGGCTGATGGCAGAGTAACTACTGTAGAAGCTCCCTGGCCAATATTCTGATACATCCAGTCGTATACAGCGAGTTCCTTCTGATAATCAGAGTCGCCGTCTTTTATGATCTTCTTCAGGATGTCTGAAGCCTTTTTCAATGTCTCTTTATCTGTGTCGCTTAATTTGCTGTCATCTCCGCTCTTATACGCGTCTGAAATATCCTTAGTAGAGCGGATCTCATACTTGTCTCCTACCTTATACCCGTCCTCTTTATAGTTACCCTTCTTCTCCTCGGCCTTTGCCTGCCTTTTCAGCTGGTTCGTGATAAAAGAGTTCACTCTCCTGGACTGAGTCACCGTGTATCCCAGCGTAACGGCTGATACTGCAACTGAGGCAGCCAGCACAAGACTTAATATAACTACCGTCTTCTTCATTTTTCCTTCCTTCTGCCGCACCCCTCCCGGCACAGCTGGTGTAACATATATAAAAAGTTTCCTGAAACGCACGAACACCGCAGAATGATAAGTCCTACGGTGTCCGGTTTTCACAAGAGATATAATATCATGTCCTGTAAGAAAATACTATGAAATTCTTCTAAAAATGTATTAAGATTCCTTAATACTTGAACTGCTTCATGCTGTCATCAAGCTCAGAAGCGATATTCTTCAGATCTCCTGAGGATTCCTCGATCTCGTCTGCTATAGTCGTGATCGAAGATACCGAAGCGGATGACTCCTCTGTGCTTGCTGCATTCTCCTCGGCGATGGCTGAAAGCGAAGATACAGTCTCTACGACTTTCTTTCTCGCTGAATCCATCTGTTTCATCTTTGCGGAGATAGTAGTTACTGCGCTTATAGAATCATCAATTCCGGTAGATACCTGATCAAAGGCATCCTTTGTACGGTCTACATTCTCAGACTGCTGCTCGATAATCTCCTTTACGGTATCCATCGTCTCTACGGCCTGATCTGAATCCTTTATCAGCTCGTCTACTATCTGCTCGATCTGCTTTGCAGAATCTGAAGACTGATCAGCCAGCTGCTGGATCTGGGAAGCGACTACTGCGAAGCCTCTGCCGGCTTCTCCTGCTCTTGCAGCCTCGATAGAAGCGTTCAGTGAAAGGAGGTTGGTCTCGTCTGCGATATTCGAAATGATGGCTGTAGCCTCGCGGATCTTGCCAGCGGATTCGTTCGTCGTCTTTGTCTGCTCTGCTATCTGCTCAATGCTCTCCTTAGTTCTGTCGTTTGTTTCTCCGAGTTCTTTGAGAATCTGGACTGCTGTCTTATGAGACTCTTTCATCTTTGCGGTGGCGTCATCGAGACCGTAGACTTGCTTGTTCGTCTCTTCGATCATATTCCCGATGGTGATGACGTTCTCTGAAGCTGTCTGGGTCTGTCCAGCCTGTGAAGTAGCTCCCTGAGCGATCTCATTTACTGCTACATCTACCTGGTTCGTAGTCTCGTTCATATCAGTAGCGTGCTTGTACATGCCGTTCGAGGACTCGTACAGCTTTCCTGACTGATCACGGATATTCGATACTACAGCGATCAGCTTGCGCTGCAGGTTCACGATAGCCCTTGCCATGACACCGAACTCATCAGATCTGGCTGCCAGCTTCTCGCTTGCCTCATCTGAACTGAAATCAAGTGTAGACATCTTGTCCACGAACTTCGACAATTCCTGTACAGGACGAAGGCTTCTGACGAGGATGTATATAAGAACTAAGAGTCCTATCACGCCGATGATGGTACCGATCAGAAGTGCGGTATTCAGAGTCCTGTTAGCAGATGACACGACATCTGAATAGTCTGCTGAAATAACTACGATAAACGAACCGTCTGAAGCCACATAGTATGAAGCGTACTTCCTGGCTCCGTTAAACATATAGTCGGTAACTGCGTTATTCGGCGAAGGAATAGTTCCTGACTCGATCTGCTTTACCAGGCCTGAAACCACGGTATTCCCAACCGGCTGGCCAATCTTCTCTGCTTCAGGATGGTAGAGCATCGTACCGTCTTTGCTGACTACATATGCGTAGCTCGAGGACAGTCCCTCTACTCCTACTCCTTCAAAGATATCCTTCAGGTTATCGGCATCTGTGTTCCCGCCGTCCTTCTCGAGTGAGCGGCCGTAGGCATACGCCATATCCTTCATGTAATTCTGGGTCGTGCTCGAAATGGATGCCTTGAATTCGCTTATCAGGATACCATTCAGGATCGACACTATAGCGGCGATAACCACTACCGATGCGATAATGATCCTGCCCTTCATCGATTTGAAAAATGCTACATTTTCTCTCTTCTTCTCCATATACATTTTCCCTTCAAAAAAGATGAAACGTTTATAAAAACTATGGGATTATTATCGCACTTTATAAGAGTAAAAACAAGCACTTTTTGAAAGATCGGTGGATTTCAGGAAACGTCAGGCTTTAACAGTACGGGTCTTCGTAGGTTTCGACTGAGTTCCAGCACTGTTCACGCTGTATGCGCGGAGCTGGTAGGTCTTTCCCTTTGAAAGTCCACTGATAGTAAAGGACTTTGACTTACCGTTTACCTTTACGTACTTTGTGCTCCAGAGAGTATCTCCCTTCTGCCTGTAGTACACGTAATATCCTGTCACTTTGCTGCTGGTACGGATCGTAAGCCTCAGAGTTCCTTTCTTTACTCTCTTTACCTTGAAGTAGTCAGGCTTTACCGGCTGCTTCTTCTCTATCTCCTTAGTCTCAGGAGTAACTACCGGTGAAGTGCCGTTATTATCGCCATTACCGGAGGTACTGCCACCCGAGGTATTTCCTGTATTATCTCCAGATGTATTCTCTGAGCCAGAAGTATTCGTATGGCCAGCGTTTGTGTTTCCATTATTATCAGAAGTATTCCCGGTCGAGCTGTTGTCTGATGTGTTCCCTGTAGATGTGTTCTCAGAGGTATTACCCGATGGCTGGTAGCTCGTCTTCTGGGTCACATCATTTAAGTCAACTGCATCGACCGCAGATGAATGGTCTGTCGAGCAGACAGGTCTGATGCTCGCATAATAGTCGAGCGGAGTGTGAACCCACTCACTCGATGATCTGGACCAGAAGAAGATATTTGAATTATAGGAAGTCATCTGATCCTCAGACCTGAGCTCTGACTCACTGATATTAAAGTAATCGTGTGAAGGCCATCTGTTCTGATCCCATGTCACATCTGTGACATACCAGGTGCCGTTTATATTCACTTCGTTCCAGGCGTGAGTGTTGCTCGTGATACCGACATTCTCGATGCCCTGTGAATTAAGCAGCAGTGAAAACGCCTTCGTAAAGCCGGCGCAAACTGTATTCTTCAGAAGGAAAGCCGATGAAGCGCTCTGGCTCTCGGTACTGTCCTCATTATAATCCGTCGTGGACTGGTTATAGGAAATAGTAGAAGCCAGGGTGTCGTGGAAGTAAGTCTCCTTCGCCAGGTCGCTCTTATACTGTGAAGCTCCTGATATGTAAGAGTCGATGGCAGACTTATACTGTCCGGTGTAGCTCTTCCTCGAAGAAGCACTCGCGTACTTTGAATAGACTCCGAGACTTACAGTCCCCGGCTCATGGTAATCAAAGAAATAGCTGTCGACCGGCTCCGTATATGCTATCCCGTCATTAAAAAAATAAAACTGCGGGTTCTCAAAGCAGAAGATAGTCGTGACCTGGAAGGCTTCTGTCGCTGTCATACCGGTGTATTCGACAGTATCTGTATAGTAGCCCTGGGCTCCGTCACTCGTAGTCCTCGAAGTAGCCGAAGTATTCCCGGTCAGATAGCTGTCTGCCAGTGCCTTCAGCTTATCATAGAGCGACCTCTCTGCAGAATCCAGCTGGTCATAGTACACGTGTCCCGAGAACTGGTCCCAGTAAGTATCTCTCTTTGCAGAATTCGAAGCACCTACCCTGCTCTTCCTCGACTTCGGTGTATATGCGTCCGGTACATCGTCTGAAGCGAACTCCTTCGCCTGTACATGGATATCGCCAATAGAAAGCTCACTGTCAGCTGAGCTCTCCTGCGCTTTAACAGTCTGTGCCGGCGCAAGCGCCAGTGACCCTGACACGAGTCCGAACGCCAGTAACAATGATAGTAATCTCTTTCTCATAAAACAAAAGTCTCCTTTCAGAAAACGAGACCCCTTTTTATCTAATATACTACCCCGAACAGACGTTTTCAAGGCTTAGTCAGAAGTTTCATGGTTTTTTCATAATTTTCTGCCTGGTGCGGCCACAGACAGTCCATGCAGGATTTAATCTTCGTTCCATTTTTTTTGGTGATCCAGGTGTAAGTGCCCGGACAGTCATCCTTCAGATAGAGCGGACAGTAGCAGAACAGGCAGTTTATGTGCTCTGCCTTGTGACAGGGGTAGTACTTACAGTCCCTGTTCTCGAAGTATTTAAAGTTGTTCTTGTATTTTTCTTCCATACTTTATCGCCTCGTCCACGAAGTGTGCCGGAAATGAAGGACACGACGGATAGTAAAAATGCATGAAGCTTAAGAAATCCCGCTCATCGCAGAATCCCGCTTCTCTTTTTTTGCTCGACGAAGGCTTCGAGACAACTGCACAGTCTCCAGGATCCTTCACGTCATAGTAGTGGAACTCGTGTCCTCTTATATCCTCGCCGTCCCTTACGAAGAAATGCTCCTTATCGCTCGCCTTCAGATAGCCGAACCTGACACTTTTTCCGGTGTAAAAACAGTCACCGTCAAGTGCTCCGACGAGCGGCCCTTTGCCGTCGATCGTCTCATGCAGATACATGAAGCCTCCGCATTCCGCGAGCACCGGCATTTCGTTCTTTATAGCGTTTCTTATCGAAGCAGGCATCGGTGTATTTTTCGAAAGTGCCTCAGCGTAGCGCTCCGGATAGCCTCCCGGAAGTATCAGCCCCTTGGCGCTTTCCGGGATTTTTTCATCATGGAGCGGCGAAAAATAAGTGATCCTGGCACCTGCATCCTCCAGGGCAAATTCATTTTCCCTATAGAAAAAATCAAACGCCTCATCCCGCGCCACTGCTATGTCCACGAGTCCGCTTATCCGCTTCATCGGACGCACATAGTCTATATCTGGCATTTCCGTAAGATTCAGAAGTCTGTAGATATTGCACCTCTGGGAAAATTCTTCGAAAAGGCGGCTGTTCTGTAGGTCTGTGTCTGTCTCGTCCGGCAGGCGCAGTCCCAGGTGGCGGCTCTTTACATTAAACGCGTCGTCCTTCGGCAGGTGGCCGATGACCGGGATTCCGGTGTAGTCCTCTATCTTTTTTGCGAGCTGCGGAAAAAATGAGTCAGAGACCTCATTTAAAAAAATGCCTCTGATCAGGCTGCTCTTGTCAAAGCTTAAAATTCCTGAAATAACTGCGAGCAGTGTCTCGGCAGCTCCGTGGGCATTTATGCAGAGGATGATCGGCATCTGGAGCGCCTCGGCGAGGTCGTATGAAGAACCTTCCGGAAGAAATCCTGTCAGTCCGTCGTACAGGCCCATTACGCCTTCGACGACTGCTATCCGGTTCCTGATAGGGGTGTTCTCCGGTACATCGAGGCAGTCCCGGGCGAAGAGCTGTCTGGTCTTCTCCCTGTCTGTAAAAAATGTATCCAGGTTATGGCCGCGGAGGCCGGTGATCTGGGCATGGTACATCGGGTCGATATAGTCGGGGCCGCACTTGAATGGGATGACGGTGCAGCCGGCGTTCTTTAGTGAGAGCATCAGGGCTCTCGTCACTGTTGTCTTTCCTGAGCCGCTCCTGTCGGCGGCTATCATAAATCCTCGCATAATAAATCTTTCTGTTTTTTCTTACCTGCTGACGTTTATTATCAGCAGGTGGCCGGTGGGCTCGTAGGATAAAAGCTCCTCGGGTGAACATACTGAAAAGTGTTCATTTGATGTTCCTATATCGGCTCCCATATAAATAGTAAATCGCTCCTCACAGTCTATCAGGATGCGGGCGATTTCCTTCAGGTCAGCCGGGCTGGTCAATAGGAAAAAGCAACTGCTATTTTCCTTTACAAGTGTTTTTATCTCGTCCGGATCCAGCGGGATGCCGTGGTAGGACTTTATGGCTGCGTGGTCATAAGGGAGATGGAAGGCGGCCGACAGTGCCTGGACGGAGGAGATCCCGGGGTAGACTGAAGTGTCCGCATTGGGTGGGAGGGCTTTAAGAAGCCCTTCAGCTCCGCTGTAAAAGCCGGTGTCACCGGAAAAGAGCACGACTGCATATGAGCTTCCATGTTCTTTTATGGCGGAGATGATATCGGCTGGCTGGTAAGCCTTTTCCTTCGGGCAGGTCCTGCGCTTTACAATGCTGTATTCGAGCAGTCTCTGCGAGCCTATGATAAGGTCTGCCTTTCGTATTTCCCGCACTGCTTCGAGTGTCAGAGTATTTTCTCCACATCCAGCTCCGATGATCGAGATATGCAGTTTCTGTTCTGTCACTGGCGCCGCCGGCACTGATACCGGGCGTTCGATCGTGATCACTGATACGCCTGCTGCCTGGGCGGCACGGATTTTTTCGTCGTAGCCGCCATTTTTTCCGGAGGCCTTAGTCACGAGGACTCCGATGTCATAGCGCTTCAGCAGCGCCAGATTTTCCTCATAAGTGAACGGCCCCTGCCCGGCGATGATATGGCTTTTTTCTATTCCTGCCTGTTCGCAGAGTTCTATCGCCTCGACTGACGGCAGCACACGGACATAAAGTCTGTCACGTACCGCAAGAAAATCGTTCAGTTCTTTTGAACCAGTGGTGAGCAGGATCCTGCTTTCAGATGCTTCAAGAATTTTAACGGCTTCGGCGGTATTTTTCACGTAGGTCACATTAAAATCTGCCTCATGCGTCACCGTCTCCCGCTCTATCCGCTTATAGGTGATGCCAAGCGAGTCAGCGGCTTTCCGGAGGTTCTGACTTACTTCGACTGCATACGGGTGGGTCGCGTCAAAGACTATATCGGTATTTTTTGAAGCAAGGAATTTTTCCATACTGCTCTCGTCGAGGCGTCCGGTATGTACTTCTATCAGCTTATCAGGCCGCATGACCTCCTCGCCGTATTCTGTCGCGACGCAGACTGTCACCGGGATACCCGCTGCCGCAAAGGACTCGGACAGGAGCCTGCCCTCTGTAGTCCCCGAAAAGATCACCGTATTTTTCATCTGAGACCCTTTCTGTATATACTTATGGTCACGCGCTCTGTCTTCATCTTGCCGACGAGCTTTACTGCTCCGTGTCCCGCGGAAAGGGCTGCGGCACGCTCGCAGACATTATCGACCCCGACCTGCGCTTCCACGAATGGTGACGGTTTGAAATGCCCTTCAGCCTTTTTTAATTCATCTGCCGTGTAGACCTTAAAGGGGACTCCCAGAGCGCCGCTCAGATTCACAAGGCCCGGTTCGTCCTTTTTTATGTCAATCGACGAGATGGAATCTATCGATGCCATGCATAGGTTTTTATGCTGCATCACGTCTTTCAGGAACGGGAAGATCTCGTCGAAGCCGGTCAGCTTCCTGCAGCCAACGCCGACGCAGATATTTTTCTCATAGAGGTAGAGGCAGCGGTCTGAAATACCGGCATTAAGGAGCAGCTCCTCTCTCGTGAAACGCTCCGGCAGCGGCATGAAAGGGTCAATACCTGCTGCGTTGAGGATCGATACAAGCCAGTCGTTTCCTACTATATCTATGTCCGGGCGCTCGTCGTTACCCTGCACCGGACGCAGGTACTTTTTATAGTCGCTCTGGTAGAGCCTGTGTGTCGGAGCACTTTTTACGGAGAGGACTTGGCCCGCGAGAGCCTTGGAGGAGACTGTCTTTATCGCCGACGGGTTCAGGATGCCCAGCCCGTTCTCCTTCGCGAAAATATCCGCCGCAAAAGTATGGTTCACATCCGTAGCCGTCGTGATCACCGCAGTCGCGTCGAGCTCCCTGGCGATCTTTTCCGCGAGCTCATTCGCCCCGCCGATGTGCCCCGACAGAAGAGGTATCACGAACCTGCCCTTTTCGTCCATGCAGATGACCGCCGGATCCGTGGTCTTATCCTTTATGTAAGGCGCGATAAGGCGCACGGCGATCCCCGTGGCACCGATGAAGGCAAGCGGGATCTTTTTCACAAAAGCCTCTGAGAGATTCTGTTCAGTGACTCCGGTCCTGCCGTCTATCAGCTGCTTTTCGTCCGGAATCCGCTCCGCCAGGTTCCTTCCATTTTCTGTAAAAAAAATCACTTTTATCATCTGCGGTACTCCGTCTTAAAGTCCGGATCGTAGAGGCAGCTCCGCTCGAAATCTGACTGGTTCACGGCGTCCCCTACGATAACTAAAGCAGTTTTAACTATACCCTCCTCCTTTTGACAGCTGTCAAGTTTTCCGACAGTCGTCCTTATTATCTTCTGGTCCGGCCAGCTGACCCTGAAGGCTATAGCCGCCGGAGTATCTTCACTGTACCCGCCTTTTAGAAGAGCCGTTTTAAGCTCAGCGCATTTACTGACGCTTAAATACACTGCCATCGAGGAGTGCGTCCTGGCGAGCGCTTCTATCGACTCTTCTGACGGCACCGGAGTCCGCCCTGCAACCCGCGTCAGTATCAGAGTCTGGCTCACCCCAGGAAGGGTGTATTCCATTCCCATCTCTGCCGCCGCCGCAAGCGCCGATGTGACTCCCGGAGTCACATCGTAGGAGATATTTTTTCCTTTTAAAAATGCGATCTGCTCGGCGATGGCTCCATAGAGCGAAGGATCGCCGGTGTGAAGCCTTACCGTATTTTTCCCATCTGACTCCGCCCGAAGAAAGACTGCGCAGACCTCTTCGAGCGTCATCCTGGCGCTGTTGTAGACCTCTGCATCCGGCTTTAAAAAATCCGCAAAATCACGGCTGACAAGTGAACCCGCGTATATGAGCACGTCAGCCTCTTTTATGAGTCGAAGTCCCCGGACTGTGATCAGGTCGGTGGCTCCCGGTCCCGCTCCTACGAAATGTACCATATAAACTCCATCTGAAATCTTATCCTATAAGCCGCTGGTTTATAGTGTAGATCATAAGAGAGACTTTCACTTCAGGGATCCAGCGGCCTATAGTATCCAGTATTTTTTCACGTATCACTGCCATCGTATCTTTAAGAAAGCCTTTTTCTGCGAGGAAATCAGCGGCCTCCTCGGTCGTATTCATCCCCGCAAGCCTCCTCGCGTCATCTATCGTGCAGTCGGCACCCGACTGTAAAAGCGCCGATGTCAGGATCTCCATCCGGCAGTCGCCGTACTTTGAATGAGTATTTGAAAATCCGCCGGCGACCTTTACTATCTTCCCGAGATGACCGACCAGAAGGATCTCTCTGAACCCCTCGTCCTCTACGATAGTTAAAGCATCTTTAATGAAATTCGAACATTTTACCGCGGCGTCCAGGTCGACACCGTAATCTTTAAGAAGAAACTCCTGTCCGTAGTTTCCGAACGCAAGCAGGAGCCGTTTTTCGCCTAAGACCTTTTTCTGGTGGATCTCTACCCTTATCGTATCGACTAAGGCCGCGTCACTCATCGGCTCCACGATACCCGTAGTCCCTAGGATCGAGATGCCGCCGACTATGCCAAGCCTCGGGTTAAAAGTCTTTTCTGCTATCTCTTCTCCACCGTCAGCCTCTACAGTAACAGTTACTTTTCCTCGGAAATCAGCAGCACGGCATACCTCTGTGACATTCTCAGTTATCATCTGGCGGGGCACATGGTTTATAGCAGCTTCTCCGACAGGCTGGTCAAGTCCGGGCTTTGTGACACGTCCGATGCCTTTTCCGCCTTCTATCGTAACACTCAGATCATCCGAAGGAGTCGCTTTCACCACAGCCCTTATCGTCATGCCGTTCGTCACATCCGGGTCATCGCCTGCGTCCTTTATGACTTCGACAAGGCCACGGGCAGGATTTTTATACGAAGTGGAATACGGGATCTGCTTAGGCGTCATGACCGATATGTCTTTCGGGATAAATCCTAAGAGCAGGTCGCAGGCTGCCGCCTTTGCCGCAAAAGCCGCCGCCGAACCAGTCGTAAAGCCGTACCGTAATTTTTTCATAGCTGGCGGTTCTCGACGTTATATAAGGCCGCGTTGACGAGGCAGGCAGCGATGTTGCTCCCGCCCTTTCTGCCGCGGTTTACGATGTAAGGGATGTCGCTTTTTATGATCTGCTCCTTTGCGTAGACCACGTTCACGAAGCCAACCGGGACTCCGATGATGAAGTCCGGATCAAAGCCCTCGTCGCGGTGAAGCCTGTCCAGTTCTATCAGCGCAGTCGGAGCATTTCCGATCACGAATATCTTCCTGCCGTCGAGCTTTGACGCGGCCTGCATCGAAGCCGCAGCCCTTGTGATGCCCTCCTTGTGCGCCATCTCTCGAATTCTCTCGTCTGCCATGAAGCAGTGTGCCTCGCAGCCGAGCCGCTTCAGAGCCGTTTTATTTATCCCGGCAAGAGCCATATTCGTGTCGCAGATCACGAGAGCGCCCTCTTTCAGAAGACCTTCGAGTGTCTTTATCGCTTTTTTTGAAAAAGTAAGCGTCAACGCATACGAAAAATCGGCACTCGTATGGATGCACCTCTTGATATACGGCTCCTGCTTCTTTTTAAGCTCTATGCCCTGCTCCTCGAGTTCTTCTCCGATGATCCTGAAACTCTCTTTTTCTATCTCATCAGGCTTTACAAAAACGAATTCCTCATCCTTCATTTACTACCTCCTGCACCGCGGCGAGAAGCTGCATATTCTTAGGGCGGTCTTTGATGGCTATGCGGTAATAGTTCCCGTTCAGCCCGTCAAAGTCCTTTAAGTCCCTGATCAGGATGTCCTTTGCCAGAAGCCTGTCGTAGAGCGGTGTATCTGTCTTTACCATCAGAAAATCCGCTTCTCCCGGGAACACTACAAAGCCCATTCCCATGAGTCCGCTCTGCACGAAGCCTCTCTCTGTACGCAGAAAAGCCCTGCTCCTCTCAAGGTAATCTCCCTCGTCAATCGCCGCCAGCCCGCATTTTTCTGCGAAAATAGAGACATTCCACTCGCTCTGATGAGTGGCTATCCTCTCTGTCAGCTTCTTCGGAGCCCTGAGGTAGCCTAGCCTTATGCCCGCCATCGCGAATGACTTCGTAAAAGCTGAAACCCTGATCACATTGTCAAAAGTGCTCTTGAAGAAAAAATCCTCGTAATCGTCGACCTTGTCGCAGAGCTGCATGAAACTCTCGTCCATCACGACCAGGATATCTTTTCTCTGGCAGTGCTTCAGGATTTTCTCAAGCATAGGTATAGGGATGGTCCGGCCTGTCGGGTTGTTCGGCGTTGCGAGGAAGAGCATCTCTATCCCGCTGTCGAGCATTCCGGCTATATCATCGTCGACTTCGTAGCCGTTCTTCTCCTTCAGCGGGTACTCGACCAGCTCGGCCCCTGCCGCTGCTGCCGCGTACTTATAGCCTCCAAATGACGGTGTCACGACTCCGATCAGTTTCGGCCTGAAAGTGTAGACGATGTCAAGAAAAAGCTCCGAAGCGCCGTTTCCGACAAGGACTTCCTCAGGCTCGCAGACTAAAGTATCGGCGAGCTTCTTCTTAAGCTCCTCCTGCTGCGGATCCGGATACTGACCCGCCAGCTCCGCCGCTGCCCTGGCTGCATCCATGACCTTTGGCGGGATTCCAAGCGGATTCGTATTCACCGAAAAATCCAGCTTTATGTCCTTATTTCTGTAGACATCTCCTCCATGGTACTGCATATATTAAAATACTCCTTAATTATCTAAACCAGGTCAAGTATATCACAAATGCGCACACGATTTCCATAAACACTGACGACGATACGACTATCCTCTGCACAAGTCCTATATCCTGAAGCTCGCTCTCCCTTGAAAAAGTCCCAAGCACCGGTCTATATATCAGCTTTCCTCCGTAAAAAGCCTCTCCTCCGAGCTCTATTCCCAGGGCTCCAGCAATCGCCGACTCAGGACATCCGGCATTAGGGCTCTCAGTTTTCGCATGATCTGCCCTGTAAGACAGAAAGGCCCTCCTGGCAGACAGTTTCCCAGAAAAAAGGCCTGATAGAATTATAAGAAAAGCGCTGATCCTCGCCGGCACATAGTTTAGCAAGTCATCTGTCCTTGCGGCTGCCCTTCCGAACGAAAAATACCGGTCATTTTTGTAGCCTATCATCGAATCCCCGGTGCTTACCGCCTTAAAAAACAGTCCTCCGCACGGTCCAAAAAGCGCCAGATAAAAAAGCGGGCTTATGATCCCGTCGCTTAAGTTCTCGGCAAGCGTCTCTATGACTGCCTTTATGATCTCACCAGGCTTCAGCCTGTCAGTGTCTCTTCCGACGACGTAGGAGAGCTTTTTTCTCGCCTCCGTTATATCTCCGCCCGCGAGAGATTTTTTCACTGGAGAAGTCTCGCGGATAAGAGAAGCAGTGGAAAGACAGGTGCAGGTAAGAACAGCCTCTGCCGCTATAAAAAGGTACTCATTCACACGAAAACTGGCATAGAGGATCACTGCACCCGCAAACACTGAAAGAAGCGCCGTAAGAGCCATCGTAAAAAGTCCCTGCACGTATTCACGAAAGTCCAGCTGGCCGGTGCCTTCTGCCTTGTGTCCCCTGTCGTCTTTCGGTCCGAGAAATGCCTTATCGAGGGCGCTGTATAACGCGCCCATCAGCCTTACCGGATGAGCCTTAAACCAGTGCGGATCACCTACGATCAGGTCCAGGATAAATCCCGCTACAAACCCGTAGAAATGAAGCCTTACGATACTCATCTGACCTCGACTGTAAAGCCGTAGCCTTCGCCCGGCGCCGCTTCAAACGAAAAATAGTCCTCCATCGTAAATGACGAGAGAACTGCCATTATGGTCCCTCCATGTGCCACTATCACGGTATCGTACATCTCATTTCCCCGCTCCGATACTGTAAATTTCTTCACGTCGGAGACCGAAAGCCTCTTCCGGTCTATATGTTCCTGCTCTATAGAGTCGATCACTTTCCCGAAGCCTGTCAGAGTCCTTGCGATAAAGTCAGCTCTGTTCTCTCCTCCTGGAATAAGCCCTTCACAGCCGCCTTCGACCCACTCCCGGTACTCCGGCAGGTCCTTCATGTCCTCGTAGTTCTTCCCTTCAAAAATGCCAAAGTCCATTTCGTTAAGCTCTTCTATCTCTATTCGTTTAGGGAAAAGCCTCGGATAGATGAGCTTCGCAGTTGTCTGGCATCTGAGCGAAGGACTCGTAAAAAGCGAAATGGCATTCGGATAATTCCTGGCATTTGCCTTCAGGAATTCTATTCCCTCCGGTGAGAGCGGCTCCTGGCTCCGGCAGCCTATGTATCTTTTTTCCTGATTTCCCTTCGTCTGCCCGTGGCGCAGCAGAAGGATCCTGACTTTACTCTTCATTTCCAAACCATTCTATTATCTTTGAAATAGCATAGTCCATCAGCTTCCGATCTGTAAACGGATGATCCGCATTCTCCACGACTTCGTACTCTATGACGTTGTCGTCGCAGAATTTCTCTATGTCCAAGGCGCTCGTGTACTCGTCCTTTGAACCCGCTATGATCAGCATATCGTCGGCGTAGTCCAGGTAGTCCTTGTCAGACACATCGTGCGCCTTAAGCTCATCCAGAAAGTCCTGGGACAGCTTTATTTTTCTCGTAAAGCCGCGGGTGATATCCTTTCCCTTACTCAGAGTCTTTCTCTCATCGTCAGTTATCCTGCTGTCAAAATTCTCGAACATATGCAGAGCCGGGACTCTGAGCGCTATCTTTGTGAACGGATCCCCCTTTTCCTGCAGGTACAGAAGCGTGATGTAGCCTCCGAGACTCGTGCCGTATGCGTAGATGCGCTCAGCTCCAAGGTCATTTCTGGCGTGATCTATGACCATCTGGTAATACTCGAGAAACTCCGAAAGTATCATCCGGTTTCTGGCATCCTCGCCGTGGCACGGCCAGTCAAAAGTGATAACTCCGAAATGCTTGTACTTGGAGATCATCCTCTCAGCGAATTTCTTCGTCGCATGATTTTCCTTATTCCCGCCGAATCCGTAAGTCGCTATGACTATATCTGTCACCGCCTTCGGCTCCTTGCCGCAGTAATACAGGCATCTGACCGAATATCCTTCTTTATTTATATCAAACTTTTTTTCCATAAAAACCTCGTATAACACCCACCCCGCCTTCGCTATCATACATCATAATGAAAAAATTCTCAATAAGTGATATACTTCTGCCATGCTTGAATTTAAGGATCTGGTGATCGGATACAACAAAACACCCCTGGTAAAAATACCGGATATGACCATTGAAAAAGGGCAGATCGTAAGTATCGTAGGCCCCAACGGAAGCGGGAAATCTACGCTCCTGAAAACGCTTACGTGCACTATTCCGATAGTGTCAGGAGACGTGATCCTTTACACAAAGGACGGATGCGACGTAAACCTTAAGACTATAGAGCGTGATACCGCTGCGAAAAATATCTCCGCCCTTTTTACAGACCGGATAAAGGGTAACGGACTGCGCTGCTCAGATATCGTATCGGCCGGCAGGTATCCGTACACTGGCTTCTTCGGGAAGCTCACAGACCACGACACAGAAGTCATCGGGAAATCTATGGATATCACTGACACCGAAGAGCTTTCCGACAGACTTTTTGACTCCCTAAGCGACGGCCAGAGGCAGAGGGTACTACTCGCCCGCTCCATCTGTCAGGAGCCCGAAGTCCTGATCCTCGACGAGCCGACAGCTTTCCTTGACATCAGATACCAGTACCAGCTGAAGGACATCCTCTCCCGCCTTAGACAAAACGGCATCACGATCATAATGTCTATCCATGAGCTCTCGCTCGCCGAAGAATGTTCAGACATGCTTATCACGATAGATGAAGACCACAAGGCAGAAAAAAATGCCCCGTCTTCGTTAAAAGACGAGGCATTCATAAAATCCCTTTTCGGTATAACTGGCTGATACTTTTCAGCTTTCGATGACCTGATCCATCAGGTCGAGGACGTCTTCCCTGCCCTGCTTTGTGACCGATGAAAACGGAAGGATGATGATATCTGAAGGAGCATTGGTGTTCGCACTGATGCTCTTTTTTATGACTGAGAGATTTTTCTGGAGCTGGCTTCTCTTCAGCTTGTCGGCCTTTGTGGCTATGATGACTGTCTCTATCTCGAGGTATGCCAGATAGTCTATCATCTGAAGATCCTGCTTCGTCGGCTCATGGCGGATATCTACGAGAAGAAATACCGCTCTGAGCTGCTCTGAGCCTGTCAGATATTTTTCTATCATTCTGCCCCACTGCTGCGCCACCTCACGGGAGATCTTCGCGTAGCCGTAGCCCGGCAGATCGACCAGATAAAGCTCATCGTTTATATTGTAGTAGTTTATCGTCTGCGTCTTTCCCGGCGATGAAGATGTACGGGCAAGACTCTTCCGCTCCATAAGGCAGTTTATCAGTGATGATTTTCCCGCATTAGAGCGACCGGCGAACGCCACCTCTGGGTGAGCGTTCGCCGGTAAGTCACTTGTTATTCCACAGACGGTCTCTAATTCAACCGACTTTATTTTCATGCGCTTTCCTTTGCGGACTTTTTGTCCTCTAAAGAAACTACCTTATCATCCTGACGGCTGTCAAGGATCAGGTGCTTGTCTACTATCTCCTTCGTGATACGAAGCTCATGCACGTCATCCTCTGAAGGCATGTCATACATGTAGTCCATCATGACGTTCTCCATGATAGCACGCAGTCCTCTGGCTCCTGTTTTTCTCTCGAGTGACTTCTTCGCTATCTCCCTGATAGCGTCGTCATCGAAGGTAAGCTCTACATCGTCTAATGCAAAAAGTGCCTGATACTGCTTTACGAGCGCGTTCTTCGGCTCGGTAAGGATTCTTACGAGATCATCCTCTGTCAGGAGATCAAGGGATACGTTTATAGGCACACGGCCGATGAACTCAGGTATAAGTCCGTACTTTACGAAGTCCTGAGGAAGAGCCAGTTTCAGAAGCTCACTCTCTGACTTCTCTGTATTCTTTACCTCAGACGCGTTCGTAGCAAATCCGATACGTCTGGTGTCAAGTCTCGACTCGATTATCTTATCTAAGCCTTCAAATGCTCCGCCGCAGATGAACAGGATATTCGTCGTATTTATACGTAGAAGCTCCTGCTGCGGGTGCTTTCTGCCTCCCTGTGGAGGTACTGAAGCCTCTGTTCCCTCGAGGATTTTGAGCAGAGCCTGCTGAACGCCCTCGCCGGATACATCACGGGTGATAGAGACGTTCTCGCTCTTCTTTGTGATCTTATCGATCTCATCGATGTAGACGATTCCGAGCTCTGCACGAGGGATGTTATAATCTGCTGCCTGGATAAGCTTCAGGAGGATATTCTCTACATCCTCACCGACATATCCGGCCTCTGTCAGAGTCGTAGCGTCTGCTATCGCAAACGGAACTCCGAGGATCCTCGCAAGCGTCTGCGCGAGGAGGGTCTTTCCTGAACCCGTAGGTCCAAGCATAAGTACATTACTCTTCTGAAGCTCTACGTCTGTATCTTTGCCGCTCAGAATCCTCTTATAATGGTTATATACTGCTACTGAAAGGACCTTTTTGGCTTCGTCCTGTCCGATGACATACTCATCGAGGAAAGCCTTGAGTTCCTTCGGCTTCTGCAGGTTTATCTCGAGTGTATCAGATACATCTATGGTCTTGAACGGAGAACCGTCTGCTCCGAGCTCTTCATCGATGATCTCATTACAGATATCCACACACTCATCACAGATATAAGCACCGTTCGGTCCTTCGATCAGTTTTCTGACTTCGGACGCCTTACGGCCGCAGAATGAGCAGCGAATAGGTTCTTCAAATCTTCTGGGCATGTGTTACCTCCTGTAAAAAATCAGGCCTCGCGGTTAGTGATCACCTTATCGATAAGGCCGTAATCGAGAGCTTCCTCAGCTGACAGATAGTGGTCACGCTCTGTATCAGCAGTGATCTGCTCGATCGACTTTCCTGTATTCTCAGCGAGAATACTGTTTAATCTCTTCTTTGTCTTTAAAATACTCTCTGCAGCGATCTCGATCTCTGTAGCCTGTCCTTTGGCTCCGCCTGATGGCTGATGGATCATGATTTCTGAATTCGGAAGCGCCATTCTCTTGCCCTTGGCTCCGCCCGCTAAAAGGAAAGCTCCCATTGAAGCTGCAAGTCCTACGCAGATAGTAGATACATCGCATTTGATGTACTGCATCGTATCATAGATGGCAAATCCTGCTGTGACCATTCCTCCTGGGGAATTGATGTACAGATGGATGTCTTTATTCGGATCCTGTGACTCGAGGAAAAGGAGCTCAGCAACGATAACTGAAGCCGAAGATTCGTTTACCTCTTCTCCCAGGATGATGATCCTGTCTTTTAAAAGTCTCGAATAGATGTCATAGCTTCTCTCACCACGTGAGGTCTGCTCGATGACGTAAGGTACTAATGCCATTCCTTAGTCCTCCTTGTCTGCTGTTTCCTCGTCTTTCTTTGACTTTCTCTTTGCCCTCTCTTTTACATGATCCATGACAAAATCAATGGCCTTTTCCATCTTGATCTGCTCTTTGAATGTATCGAGCTCATCATCCTGGATATTCTTCTTTAAGTCTTCTGACTTCATGCCATACTGCTTTGCCATGTCGTCGATCTTCTTATCGACATCCTCGTCAGTAGCCTCGAGCTTCTGCTCCTCGGCGATTTTTTCAAGGCAGAGAGAAGTCTTAATCCTCTTGATAGCCTCTGGTCTTGTATTCTCACGGAATTTATCGATGGTCTGTCCTGAATACTGAAGGAACTGCTGGAATGAAAGTCCGCTCTGTGCAAGGTTTCTGCTGTAGTCCTGGATGATGTTGTTCACCTGGGTATCTACCATAGCGTCAGGAAGGTCCATATCTGACTTCTCCACGATCTTTGTCAGAGCCTCATCTTCCTTTGTACGCTTAGCCTCGTTCTCTTTTCTTACCTCAAGCTGCTTCTTTACGTCAGCCTTGTATTCATCTACTGTATCGAAGTCTGTAGTATCTGATACGTACTCGTCATCGAGTGTAGGAACTTCGTCAGTCTTTACCTCATGCAGCTTTATTGCAAAAACTGCTGCCTTTCCAGCAAGGCTCTTCTCCTGATAGTTCTCAGGGAAGGTAACGTTCACGTCGAACTCGTCTCCAGCCTTGTGGCCTACGATCTGATCCTCGAAGTTATCGATGAAGGAATGGCTTCCGAGCTCTAAGGTGTAGTACTCGGCCTTTCCGCCTTCAAAATGCTCGCCGTCTACAGATCCGTCGAAGTCGATAACGACCTTATCGCCATTCTCTGCTGCGCCGTCCTTTGTGACTGTGCGGGCGTTTCTCTTGAGCTGTGCCTCGATGTCCTTTTCTACTTCTTCGTCTGTAACCGAGGTGTCGATCTTTGTAACTGTGACTCCCTCGTATTTTCCGAGCGTTACATCAGGCTTTGTAGCTACTTCTGCTGTAAAAATAAAGTCCTTTCCCTTTTCGATCTGGGTGATATCGATCTTCGGTGAAGATACGATGTCAAGTCCGGACTCTTCATAAGCCTTTGGATATTCCTGTGACACGAGGATATTTGCTGCATCCTCATAAAATACATCATCACCGTATATCTTCTCGATAACGTTCATTGGTACATGACCCTTACGGAATCCACGGATCGAGATTCTCGACTTCTGTCTGTCATATGCCTGCTTTAAAGCCTTGTCCAGCTCTGCTGCCGGCACCTCTACGGTGATCTTTGACATATTCTTTGTGTCTAAGTTTTCTACCTTTACGCTCATTTCTTTGTTTTCCTCCTAAAAATCCGGGCAGCTTCGCGATAAAGACAATACGCCCGTGCAATCAGTTTGACATTATAACACAGTAGAACAGAGTTTTCAAGTGGTATTACAGACTGCAGTTCAAGCATCTCTGCTTTATTAGTATGGCTGCTCTTCTACCTATTACTCAATGTAATTTGCATTCTTTTCTATCTTTATTCTATTATGGAAATGTCCGCTTTGCAACATAAAAAACAGGCAATCCGCAGTTGAATAAATTGTTGAAAAGTTTTGCGGTTTATAATCGCAAAACTTATTGGCTTTTGATGAGAATTGCGGTATACTATCTACAAACGGAGGTGGTCACGATGATTTACAGACCTTTGTATGTAGAGAAGATTATGGCTTATGTGGATACGCCATTTGTAAAAATTCTCACGGGAGTGCGCCGCTGCGGAAAGTCAACGATCCTGAAAATGATTATGGAGAGATTGAAAACACAGCGGAATATTCCTGATGAGTGCATTGTCAGCTGCCGCTATGACTCGATGGAATATGAGGATATGACGGCAAAACAGATGTACACGCAGCTTAAGGAGCGTCTTTCGCCCGATGGAAAAACCTATCTGTTTCTCGATGAGGTGCAAGAGATCAAGGGCTGGGAAAAGGTCGTCAATTCACTGGCGTCGGACTTTGATGTTGACCTGTATGTGACAGGCTCCAACTCCCGTATGATGTCCTCTGAGATCTCGACCTATCTGACGGGACGGTATGTGTCTTTTAGAATCTTCACCTTGTCCTTTGGCGAGTACCTGATGTTCAAAAGCCAATATACCGAGGTTGGAGAGCCGAAGGCAGAGCTTGCCAACTATGTGCGCTTGGGTGGTTTCCCGGCAACGCATTTGCAGGAGTTCTCTCAGGACGAGGTCTACACCATCGTGCGGGATATTTACAACTCCACGATCTTCTCGGATATTGTCAAGCGCAATCAGGTGAGAAAGATTGACCAGTTGGAGCGGGTGGTCAAGTACACCTTCAACAATGTGGGCAATACCTTCTCGGCAAAGTCCATTTCGGATTATCTGAAAGCGGAGCACCGTGCGCTGGACAACGAAACGGTTTACAGTTACTTGGAAAAGCTGGAAAAGGCGTATCTTCTTCACCGATGCTCCCGCTTTGATTTGCAGGGTAAGGAAATCCTGAAAACGCAAGAGAAATTCTATCTTGCCGATACCGCACTACGGTACAGCGTTCTCGGTTATAACGCTGACAGCGTGGCATCCAGCCTTGAGAATGTCGTGTACTTGGAGCTTTGCCGCAGAGGCTATACCGTCAATGTCGGCAAGTCCAGCAGCGGCGAAATCGACTTTGTTGCCGTACGACAAAATGAAAAGCTCTATGTGCAGGTCACACAGGAGCTTCGTTCTCCGAAAACGGAAAAACGGGAGCATGAGCGTTTGCTGGAGATCCACGATAACTACCCCAAATATGTTCTCACAACGGATGAGTTCTCAGGCGGAAACTACGAGGGCATCAAGACGATGCACATAGCGGACTTCCTGTTAAGCTCTGAATACTAAACGACAGAATCGAAAATGCTCGCCTGGCAACAGGCGGGCATTTTGCCTTTCGCTTTTTACGTTAAATACTCATTAAAGAAACTCTCTAACTTATCAAACGGAATATAATCCTTATCTCCACCATCATAGAGATCTGTATGTACTGCACCAGGAATGATGTAAAGCTCTTTATTATCTCCATTAAGCAGCTTGAAAGCATCCTTACTCATATAGCAGGAATGCGCCTTCTCGCCATGGATCATAAGAACCGCATTATCAATCTCTCCTGCATAATGGAACTGGCGCATATTGGAAAGTGATATCATTCCGGTAATTGCCCAGCCATCATTTGAGTTAAGACTTCTCTTATGATACCCTCTTTTAGTCTTGTAATAATCATAGTAATCCTTTACAAAGAACGGAGCGTCCGAAGGCAATGGATCGACAACTCCTCCTGCCAAAGCGTATGTCCCGTTTCTATAGTCCTCAGTTCTCTGAGCATTCACAGCCTTTCTGGCCTTCACTCTTGCCTCTTTATTATCATCAGCATCAAAGTATCCATTCGCTGCAACTCTTGTCATATCATACATTGTTGATGTAACCGTAGCCTTAATCCTTGTATCAAGGCAGGCGGTCTGAAGGGCTACACCTCCCCAGCCGCAGATACCTATGATTCCGATTCGCTCAGGGTCAACATTATCCTGAACAGACAAGAAATCTACCGCTGCCTGAAAATCCTCAACGTTTAAATCCGGTGAGGTCATATATCTTGGAAAACCACCTGACTCTCCAGTAAAAGAAGGATCAAAGGCAATCGTCAGAAAACCTCTTTCTGTCATGGTCTGTGCATAAAGACCTGATGACTGCTCCTTAACAGCACCATAAGGGCCTGACACCGCAATCGCAGGAAGTTTTCCTGTAACATTCTTTGGTATGTACATATCAGCTGCCAGGGTGATTCCAAAATGATTTGCAAATGTTACCTTCTTGTGATCTACTTTTTCACTCTTTGGAAATACCTTATCCCATTCTGTTACTAAATTAAGTTCTTCTGTTTGCATCATCGCTTGATACCTCCGTTATTCTTGTTCATTTCACTTTCGATTTTTCTAAGCATAAAATCCATGCAATCGATTTTTCTTCCACATTCATGATATTCATCCATCATGCGGCAACGCTCTTTTTTCAAGAGTCGGAACATGTTTTCCATGCTTCCGGATTCATATTGCTTAAGGATATTTTCTGATGTATCTTCGTGACATCCTGTATCCATAAGGCACTGTTTCAGCTTTTCTTTATCCATGAGATTTCCTCACTCAATCGTACTGTTACCTGACATCTTTATTATACGAGCTTGTAAACACTCCTGCTAATGGTTATAATGAATATCATATTATTCCTTTTTGGCATATCATCGATAATGGAGATGTTCTATGGAAATTAAAACTTTAAGATATTTTTTAGCAGTGGCAAGAGAAGAAAATATGAGTAGAGCTGCTGGGCTTCTGCATGTAACTCAGCCTACCCTGTCAAAACAGCTTAAATCGCTGGAGGACGAACTTGGGAAAAAGCTTTTCACAAGACATGCTTTTAGTATCCAGCTTACTGATGAAGGAATTCTGCTACGCAATCGTGCCGAAGATCTTGTCAGCATGGCTGATAAAATCGAGCAGGAATTTGTTTCTCTGGATGATATAGCTGGTGGAGAGCTCTATCTTGGTCTTGCTGAATCCTACCAGCTTCGATACCTGGCAAGATCTATAAAAGATTTCAAACAACGCTATCCGAACCTTCATTATCACATCACAAGCGGTGATACAGAACAGCTCTCTGAAAAAGTCGATAAAGGCTTACTTGATTTTGTAGTACTGGTAGAACAACCGGATATCCGCAAATACGAATATATCGAATTCCCTCAAGCAGACACCTGGGGGCTTATCATTCCGGATACCGATCCCCTGGCAAAGAAAAAAGCCATCCGTTTGGATGACCTTGTAGGCTTGCCATTATTCTGTTCAGATCAGGCATGGAATGGAGATATTAGAAACTGGGCTGGAAGCAGATTTTCAGAGCTTCAGTTAGAAGGTTCCTTCCGCCTTTCTTACAATGGATCAATTTTTGCCATGGAAGGCTTAGGATATCTTCTTACCTATGAACATCTTGTAAGTACGTCAAAAGACAGCGGCCTTGTATTCAGACCACTGTCTCCGAAGCTTGAAAACAGAATATATATAGCATGGAATAGATATCAGGCGTTTACACCTATCGCTGATAGATTTCTAGTTCATCTCAAGGATTCTTTCCAATAGTAATATAATACTATTCAATTACTCATCCCAGTCGTCATCATCGTCCCCGTCTACTTCTACTTTGAAGGACCGCTCTGCTCCATTTACCTTTAGCGTAACCGTCGCTGTTCCAGCTGAGATGCCCTTCAATGTAATACAATCGCCGTCCATCTCTGCTGTTACAATTAGATTAAGAGCAGGTATCTCCCGACTTTAGTCTGGAGAGGAATGCGACCGATACTGCAAAACTTCATTTTGAATACTGATTCTGGATATATTCTTCAACTACATCTTTACTCATGCTGCCAAGAGTGCTCATAAAGTAACTATGGCTCCAGAGATGCCCACCCCAAAACCTGGATTTCTTTATTTCTGGGTGTGCTTTAAAGAACAGTCTTGCGCTGCCACCCTTTAAGGCCTTGACTATATCCGTGGGTGCGTATTTTGGTTTAAATGATATCAGCATGTGTATGTGATCCGGCATGACCTCCATAGTCTCGATCTCGACATCATTAAGGCTGGCTATATGCATTAAGATATCTTTCATTTCATCCACAAGCTCCGGGGTAGTAAAAGCCTTCTGCCTGTATTTCGTCACCCATATCAGGTGAAAATGAAAATTGTACACATAATTCCGTTCATAATGAGCACCTTCAACCCGTGGTTTGCGTTTCATATGTGTTATCTCCTAGTACGATAATTATAGCATATAATACTTTATTTTCAATCTCATATGTGTTATAATATCATCATATAAAGGAGGCACATCTTATGAAGGCTATGAAAGATTATAAATATCATGCCGGTATCGTACTGCGGATATATCCGTCAGACTGCCAGAAGCATCTGATAGCTGTAAATTCAGGATGCCAGAGATATGTGTATAATCACCTCGTAGCTATCAATAATGAGATATACTGCCTTTCCAAAACAGCTGACTATGTACCATGTGACAGAGAACGTATAGACTACCTCAAAAGTGTACGGCACCATTCAGATATAGCGAACCAGGCACCGTTCCTTTATGGCAGTGAAGTCGATAAATATGTCATCGACAATGCAATACTGAACTACCAGACCGCATGGAAGAACCAGAAGGAACGTCATCTTGGAGTGCCGGTATTCCATAAGAAAGGCTATGCCCAGTCGTACCAGACTAACTGCCATTATAGTAAAAATGGCACGGGCAGCGTTCGTTTTCTGGATGAAAGCCACCTGATGCTTCCAATACTGAAACGTATCCGTTTTGCGGGTTCCAGAAAACGCATCTGGCAGATACTTGACCGCAGTCATGACACTACGGATAACTTTATCCGTATAGGCACAGTCACGATATCACGGGATGCCTGTGGTGACTACTTTGTATCACTGGCACTTGCAAGTGATGAGCCTTTCAGGGAATGTCGTTCTGTAGATAAGGACAGCCTGCATGATCCCATCGGCATAGACATGAACCTGTCAAACTTCTGCACGATGTCAGACAGTATGGTCATACCAAATCCGAAGTACAGGAAGTCCCTTCAGCCGAAGATCGCCAAAGCGCAGCGGAAGGCATCCCGGCGCATGGAGCGGGCAAAAGCTGACGGGAAAGCACTAAAAGACGCACAGAATTATCAGAAAGCCCGCAGACAGCTGGCGCTTCTGCACAGACATTATACCAGACAAAGAGATGACTTTATAGGATGTACCTCTAACGATGTAGTCAAAAACCACGACTTCATCGCAGTGGAGCATCTTAACATAAAGGGCCTTCTTAAGAACCATAAACTGGCAATGGCGATATCCGATGCGGGATGGTATAAGTTTCAGATGGCAGTATCGCAGAAAGCTGCGGCTGAAGGGATACCATTCATCCGTGTCCCGGCAAAGAACACCACACAGAGATGCAATTGCTGCGGTCACATCTGTCACGGTGATGAAAAGATCGTTCTCGGTCAGGATGAATGGGACTGTCCTGAATGCGGCACCCATAACCTGCGGGACGTAAACGCAGCGATAAACATACTCAGACTCGGGCTTCAGATACTGTCGGAAACCTGAAACAGTTATATCAGCTGGTTTGGCAACTCACCAGCTTAACCGTCCTCTAACTGGCGGACCAACACTTTATATCCTGCGGGGTATTTAGCGAGTCTGCTGTATCTGGATAAGTTGTGGTATGTGATCATGTATCTTAAGTACTTGAGTCACACCCCACAAGCTCCCGACTTTAGTCGGGGCGTAGTTGACCATTAGGATCTGAACTGGTAACCTGATAAGAGCCTGAATAATACTCCGTATCAAGATATACACCTACATAGTCTGTATCATCCTCATCTAATCTGTGAACATAAGAAGCTTCATCATCTTCTCCAGTCCATGGAAATGAGATCTTGTTTGCTTTGGAAGTATCAACCACTTCGATCTTGAATCTTGCAAATACCTTATCAAATTTCTCAGTCAGGTAATTATATTGAATTAGTGCAACATAACGTATGCCGGGATTCTTTCCTTTAACGATACAATTACCATCCTTATCCGTTACAAGCTCAAATACATCATCCGACACTACCGAATCGGCACCATTATCATCTTCTAGTGCCTCTTCATCTGTAAAGTCTTTGTCATTCCAATAGAAAACAAATGGTCCACACGCGCTAATATAATCGGACACATTATCTTTCTGTCCCTGATAGATTTTCAACGTATCTTCACCGACATACTCAGGATCTTTTAAAATAAGAGAAAATGTTCCAACTTTACGAGTCTTGTTCTTATAGGTCTCTTTGACAGTAATCTCTGCCACACCGCTATTTTTTACTTCTGTAGCCTTTCCATTCTTATCCATGACAAGATCTTTATTATCTGTATAATACGTGTATTTTGCCTTCGGATTCTTGAAGGAGAGCACATTATATTCAGACACATCTACCGGATTATTTTTTGAAACCCATCCCGGCTGCGCCCCGATCCACAAATCACCTTCAACATAATTACTTTTGTCAATCTTTGCATTACGTACTTGAACCGTCAATGTCTTTAATTTCTTCGTCTTTCCCTTATATGTCTGCTTTAGCGTGATCTTTGCTTTACCTACCGATACCCCTTTGACCACTCCTTTGGATGATACAGTTGCTACAGACTTTTTATTACTGCTGTACGTGATCTTTGCCTTAGACGGTGCCCCGCTGACTTCAATCCGAGTCGTCGCGTTAATTCCAAGCCCCGACCAATACTCCCAGGAAAAATTTACCTCTGCCGCTGCCTGTGCTACGACTGCTGTCTGCGGTAATACCGCGGGTGTTGCCAACACGAGTGAAAGTGCCAGTGCAATGGTTGAAAGTATTTTTTTCATTTTCAAATCCTCCTTAAGTGTTTTCGTATTTTACCCAAATAAAGTTTATCACTTCTTATATATTCATCTAAGGGTATGGGTCCAGGATGAGATGAGTGATTCGAGGGTTGCTGCTGCGTTTGCGGGGCTTGTGGACGGCAGGCGATGAATGTCTATTCCGGTGACAGGCAGGATGTATCTGCGATACAGATCACAGGCCTTGGCACCATTGCCGCAGATCAGACGTATATCGGCTGTATTAAGTATCTCCGTGAGATCATTTGCGGTCACATTCCTGATGCTGCTGTCGCTCGAGCCCTTTATGTCACAGCTGTGGATCACATCCCAGATAGCAATCCCATTACTTAACAGCAGGTTCTTCTTCTCATCAATCGTTTCAGGCACCGGGCTTTTGGCTATAGCAGAGATGACACGCCAGAATCGGTTCTTCGGATTCCCGTAGTAAAAGCGATTCTCACGTGACTTAACCGATGGAAAGCTCCCCAATATCAGTATTCGGCTGTGCTCATCATAGACAGGGGCGAAGGTGTGGACTACATGTGTGTAAGATGATTCATTCATAGCTTTTTATCTCCGGTGAGGATGAAGTCTCCTGTGCTTTTTCGGTCAGATATCTGCAAAGAGCTCTGCATCCCTCAACAATCTCATCCAGGCATTTATCGAACCTTCTGGTATACCATGGATCTTCTATCCTGTGATCCGGTCTGTCTGTGTACTCCATCAGAGTATGCACCCTATGATCCGGGTCACCATGAAGACAGCGGTTCAGATAATATAGATTCTCATCGTCCATAGCTAGGATCAGATCCCAGTCTCTGTACTCCTCCCATCGAACCTGGCGAGCCCTGTGCTGTCCAATCGGGATTCCACGTCGACGAAGAGCTGCTTCCATCGGAGGGTAGATGGGATTTCCGATCTCCTCCGTGGATGTCGCTGCCGAATCAATCAGGAAATCATCGCATCTTCCGGCCCGAGCCACGATAGTTTGCATGACATATTCAGCGCTGACGCTTCGACAGATATTGCCGTGGCAGATAAAAAGTACCCGTGTCATAAAAATCTCCTATCATAAAATGCCCTATAATGCTGAGTTTTGCGTTGGTTTATCGGCTTATTATGGCATCATATTTTTCTTGTTTATAACTACTCTTTTTTATAATTCGATTATCAGTTTACGGTCTTTCCCTCTCACAGGCCGTGCTTTCTCCGCTCTTTCCCTGTCGCGATATAGTATTGCTTCTTATTTTCATACATTTCCGCATCTGCGGCTTTCAGAAGCGACTCAAAATCCGTGTCCTTTGTGCCGCTTATCGTCGCACCGAGGGACGCGGTATCACCCAGTTGGCTTTTTGCCGTTTCCAGTAGTTTCTGAAACGCTGGATGTGTGATGTCTGGCAGAACCGCAATGAACTCATCTCCGCCAAGCCGATACACATTACGCTTTCCGAACACAGATTTCAGCGTCTGTGCGGCCTGCACAATGAATTTATCACCGGCGTCATGTCCCTTTTGGTCATTTATTTCCTTTAGGCCATTTAGGTCGCACATGACAACCGCCAGGGGAAAGTACTTCTCCAGCTTTTCTGTGTACGCCCAATCCAGTGCTTTTCTGTTTTTACAATCTGTGAGCTGGTCATATAATGCACTGTGCTCCAGTGCATCTGCATTATCGCGCAGTCTTATCATAAAAGAGATCATAAACTCGATCATATCTATCTCATTCGAGATCTCATGCAGTTTCTCTTCGGGAGGATTGTCCACACCATAGAATCCGACCATCTTGCCGTTGATTTTGATTGGCCCTGTCACAAGAGTATTGACACCCTGAGGTTTCAGCCGTTCATAGATGGCTCCGCTTGTTTTTTTTGCATTCTTCAATGTCATGGATGATGACATTATTGGATTCTTGATATTGTGCAAACCATGTTTCAATGATGCCTTCATATGGCACATCCTGCAAGTTATCTTTTTCTTTGGATACGCCCGCTTTGCACCACTCGTATGTGTTGTCAAACGTTCCGCGGTCATTCTGTTCAAAGATATACGCTCGATCGGCGGTCACACGCTGTCCGATATACTCCACCAGTTGATTCAGTACTTTGTCCGGAGTTTCTTCTGAAGCGGCATACCGAACCATGTCAGTGAGGAATCTCTCGTAATTCAGGATTCGTTCCTGCGATTCGCGCTTGCTGACTTCCAACATTTCCTTTTCCTTATGGTACAGGATTCTCTGGAGCTTTCTTCGCATCATAATGGCAGTCAGAAGCATACTCAGCACCCCGTACAGAATAACATTCTCCAGGTTTTTGTATAGAATCGGGTTGTGCTGCGCAAAGAAAGCAAGTCCGCTATAGAGCAGCATACTGCTCAGAATCAGCCCGTTCATGACCGCCGTTCTGGCGGTAAACAGCAGCGGCGCTGCCATCATGAACACAATGTAGTTGACAGTGAGCTCCTCCGGTGTAATCAGCGTTCCAGTAATAATGCCGAACAGCAGCAGCGCGGCAAAAAAGCTGTATACAACCAGTTCTTTCCCCAAGAAACTTCTAAGTTGACAACAAGAAATGCAAAAATAGGCCAAAGAAAGGAACGTATAGACCAGATACACCCATTTATATTTTCCGATACTCGGAGAAAATACACTCACCAGCGTTATGACTCCAAAAGCAACAAGCGCCACAGCAGAATACAGCCGCATGGCTTTCCAGTTTTCTTCCCATACATCCTGTTTTACTTTCTCATAATCACCACAACGAAACATAAACAACGAAACAATTTGATTCATACGTTTTTTCTCTCCTAACTCTGTTCAATTACCGCTTTGCCCGTCTCATAAGGAGCACAGATTCAACGATACTTTCATTGTCCCAAATAAGAACTGATACACATTATCACCGGATATCTTTTCCTGCTTAATATTATACAGTTTTGTCTCCACCGCTTCAATGAAAGTATCAATTTCCTGCACATATACCTTATGCGCATAAATAAGGGTTACCGCAGATGCCAGGATCACAGTTCCTACCGCAGCCATAGCTGCACAGAATGAATTTTTAACGATCGCAGCCATAATGATTGTAACCACTCCGGCGATCATAATCGCATAAGCGCCAAACCGATGACTTTTTCTCCATGTATTATCGTTATACATACTTTTCATCAGTCTCTCTAAGGGCTTTCTTATCATAATGTCTAATAAAGTTCTTCTGTTTGTACTCCATGATCAGGTCAGCACCTTTAAGCAGTTTCAGGTGATAAGATAATGCCGCCGGGGTTACCCCCAGCCGCTTAGCAATTTCTCCGGCATTCAGAGGGCCTCCTTTCAGCATTACGAGTATGCTACTATATCGATGTCGGTACTGAATCTTTTAGGTATATCCAAAAGAAGCATCAGAGCAGTTCCGCCCTCTCAATACGCTTATGTATTCCTGCGTATATATTTTCTTAGACAGCGTCTTTTATATCTCCCATGTATCTTGCTATTATCTCCGCTTTTCCTCTACGTCCGGCATATCGGTTCATCTTCTTAACATCTACTCTGTAGTTCTTCCTGACATTTCTGAATATATCAGGAAGCTCTGCCGGACTGTATGTTGCTTCTATGCTCTTATCCGCAATGATATCCACCAGCAGCTTCTCCATCGTGATCTCATGAGGTTGCGCTGATGACAACGGTGCCTGACTGACAAGCTCCAATACCACAACACAGCCTCGTGTCCAATACCTGGAAAATTCCGTTCTGTTCGGCTTATATAAAACCATGCCTCCAAGCTCCTGCTTAAGAATATCGAAAATATACGTGCTCAAGTCCTTTTCGACCTGGACATAAACAGTATTCTGGGCAATCTGGTGATTTAAGAACTCATTAAGTGCTACGCTTTCAAACATTACAAATGACAGTTCAGGATACTTTTCCTCCAACAGATCTTTAACCTTTAAAACATCTTCAGTATAGAATGGACGGTACTCCGGCAAAACACGCCGCTCAGAAGTGATGTATTCATCATATCCCACCCTATACAGTCTGTTATGAAGCTGCATGTTATAAAGCATCCACCTGAATGTAGCGTCGTTCAGTTCCTTATTATCTCTACGAAAGATTTCGATCAGGTCATTTCGGCTATATGTCCTGTCATCTTTCAGACTTACTAAAGCATTATCTATATCCATTGCTGCAGTAATCTCCTTTGCGTATATTGTCAATTAATTGCAATATTGACTATATGCTTATAGTAAGACTATCAAAGTTGCCTGTCAAGCGTTTTGTCATTTTTTCTATTTTTTGACAATATGCTACGTTACAGTTCACGGGCAGGCTTGTAACTAAAAAACCGATGCGGTAGACTTGCATCAAGCAGTCGACCAGCATCGGTTCTGTTTTTATTCAAATATCTTTGATACTCTTTCGAAGATGTTCTCTTCG
>Ga0256406_1001016_pt1 | contig 46922 bp, 42 predicted proteins | sample RumenRJG_03DNA_FD_185986 | JGI IMG/M metagenome (GOLD analysis project Ga0256406, IMG submission 185986) | Bovine rumen microbial communities from Lethbridge, Alberta, Canada - RJG_03 | ecosystem: Host-associated > Mammals > Digestive system > Stomach > Rumen | place: Canada: Alberta | collected... | reverse complement strand
CCTCTTCCACGTCCCGCTCTCGGACATCGCCGCCACCGCGACGGTCCAGCCGAAGATGCCTTCGAGCTTGCCTAAGCCGCTTACAGTTCAGGAAGCCTAACTATGCTGCAAGTCCTTAGTCATTTTCAAGAAATCTGAGACCGTGGTCAGGGAACAGGATGCAAATAAATACGGCACTGCTTGCGGCTATCCTATTGAGATGAGTGATAGGGGGCATGCGCCTGCTTTCAGAAGGAATGACAGGACGAAGGGCTCTATGCGCTTGCGAATGGGAAGTCTGAGACGATGCGCGTTGAGCCTGAGAGGGAAGAAATGCTTGCTAGGCGCACAGTGACACCCATAGCGAATATGAATCTGTAGCTTTGACCTAATTGGAGGAGAGATGGCTGAGTACAAGATCAAGGGCGGTCATGCTGTCTCTGATCAGGAGATAGAACGCTTGGGTGAAGCATGCAATGATGGGGATTATCCCGGTGAACCTGGAGAGTGGATTGTACGGCCTGAAGTGAACAGAGAGATGCCAGACAGGTCGGGCAGTGCAATGCATGGCTCTGTAGAATCCTCTGATCTGAGGCGTTGCCAGGCGTAGGGCATCACAAAATGTCGAATTTACGACGTGTATAAATTCGACATTATTTAATAATGGCAACGCTCCAGCGGCGCGGTTGATCCCTATCTGGCAAATGCCATAACCATCATACTTGCAACCATTAAGCTAAGTACTGCAAGCGGGTGCTTCGAATAGGTCTTGTGGTAGACAGCGACAAAGATGTCAAAGCAACGACAATTGAGAGCTTGCCAATCGGCATGATAGCGGATCGCTCTTAAATGGGGCTCCACTGGCTTGCTGTGGGTAGTTGTTAGATGGCAGCGGAGGGTAGAGTATGAGCAAGACAATCAAGGAGGTGGGGTGTATGGCAACATCCAGTATTGGGCGTCCAGTTGTTCTGACGAGTGAGCAAGCAAGGAAAATGGCGAAGATAATGAGCATGCCAGCGCGTCCTGCCAAATCTGCATCTGGCAAGATACTTGTCCTTTCGGACAGGAAACTTGATCCGAAGAAGTTCAAGTAGCAGGAGCATAGATGGATGTTGAGGTCTTCAGTCTATCGGCTCTGCTGCAAAGTGGCTTCACCAAGTCAAGCCTCAGGAAGGCCTGTGCTCGGCTCAGGTGCGAGCGGGATGCTGATATCTCGCTCTTTCTGAAAGCTCTGTCTTTACGCAACGAAGAAACGGGAGCAAGTCGCACATATCTTGTGCTCTCGAAGAAGTCTCTCGACGAGGGAAGGCTGGAAATTGTTGCCTTTCTCACGCTAGCTCTGGCTGTTGCTGATTTCTCCCAGGTGGATGATTTGGAGAAGGCTGCAGTTCTAGGAAAAGTACCTGGTGTCGCAACGCGCAGCGCATTCCCTGGCTATCTGATAGCACAGCTTGCAAGGAGCGATGAATTCTCTCATGATGACTTTGATGCATCCATGCTGCTTCCCTTTGCTGAGGATCAGTTTTGTGAGTGCATCAGGCGTATAGGTGGGTCAATTGAGTATGTCGATTGCAGGGAAGAACTACTTGGCTACTATGAGCAGCAAGGATTCTCCGAACTGTATTTCGATGAGAAGACTCAGCTATTCAAACTGTTCAAGGATCTGAGAGAGATTGCTTAGCATGTATTTGACTGCCGGAGATTGCTCGGAAATTGGATAATCGCCGCAGCATGCAATGCATCAGCCTGATTACGAGTGCGAGAATCGGCATTAGGTCTATTTCGCCATACTCAGCATGGGATATTAATTCCTGCATTCTCTGTCTTGTGACTAGCTGCTCCTGTGATGGTTCCTCTTGGTTCTATGCAGAGACATGCAATCCTGCCTACACCTCTTTTTGGGTTCAGCATCTCTATCTGATGACTGCCATGGCAATGGTGCTTGCCACGATCAGGGCAAGGCCGGTGAGTGAGCGCTTCGTATAGGTCTCATGGAAGACGGCGGCAGAGAATGCCATAGCGACGACGATCGAGAGCTTGTCGATTGGCACGACGATGGAGACGACGCCGGTCTGGATTGCATAGTAGTAGCAGAGCCAGGAGGCGCCCGTAGCAAGGCCGGATGCACAGATGAAGCCGAGCTCGCCCTTCTCGATATGGCGCACCTCGCCGAGCTTTCCCTTCAGGGCCACGACGATCCATGCCATGACCAGCACATAGCAGGTGCGGATGGCTGTGGCGAGGTTCGACTCGACGCCTTCGATGCCGACCTTCGCAAGAATGGATGTAAGGGCTGCAAAGACGGCAGATCCCACGGCGTACCAGATCCAGGAATTGCCTTCGACAGCGTGGTCCTGCTTCTTGCGCTCGATCATGAGGAAGGTGCCTATCAAAATGCCGGCAGAGCCTATGAGCTTTACGGCCAGGGCATCGGTCTCGCCGAACAGGACAATCGCAAGAAGGATGGTAAGGACAGCCGAGCACTTGTCGATCGGCACGACCTTGTTGACATCGCCCATGGAAAGCGCTTTGAAGTAGCAGATCCAGGAGGCACCTGTCGCCATTCCCGAAAGTGCAAGGAAGAGCATCGAGTGGGCAGAGATGGATCCGATCGTCGAGATGGAGCCGACGAGCGCTGCCATGAGCCAGGCAAAGAGAAGCACGACGACCGTGCGCACGGCGGTGGCGACGTCCGAGTCCGTATGGCGGATGCCGCACTTGGCGAGGATGGAAGTGATGCCGGCAAAGAGTGCCGATGCGCAGGCTGCAAGGATCCACATGGCAGATTCCTTCCTGTCGATCTATTATTAGGAACTATTATCATTATAGATCCAGAAGGACGGAAGGGAAGCGTCTTTCTGGAAGATATTGCTGAGACGGCAGCAATATCTTGGACAGGCTTCTGTTTTGTGCCGGTCAGCTTCGGATAACGGGTCCATCAGCCGACGGATGGTTGCAGAAGGCAGGCATCTGGGCGTGCTATGGTAGCCTGTAGGCACTGACACAACCAGCTGGCTGGGAGGGATACAGGGATACATGATAAAGCTTGTCGCTACTGATATGGACGGAACGCTCCTCGACGAGAATTCTCAGGTCCCGCCCGAGACCTTCAAGATCATCCGCGAGCTCAGGGAGCAGGGTGTCCATTTCTGCGTGAGCTCGGGCAGGCGCTATTCGACGCTTCGCTGGTTCTTCGCACCGGTGGCTGACGAGATAGATTATGTAGCGGCGCTTGGCGCCCAGGTCTTTGCTGATGGGCGCTTCCTTGACCGCGAAGTCTTCTCGACAAGGGGGATCTTGCGGCTGTTCCGCACCTGCCAGGAATTCGATGAGCTCCATCTCGTGCTCTATGACTGGGAGCATACCTTCCTGCTCGACGACCAGTCGAGCTATGTGAAGGAGCTCGACAAGGATCTGCCGAATGCGCAGCGTCTGTTCGATCCGCCCTCGCCTGATGTCTCCATCATCAAGGCAGCTGTCTGCTGCGAGCGCTCCTCCGAGATCATGGACATGGTCTATGTGCTCGAGCGCGAGCTCGGCGACATCTTCACGTTCATGCCGTCAGGCAATACGTGGATCGATGTGATGCCCAAGGACATCTCGAAGGCCACGGGTCTCGAGGCGGTGCTTTCCTATTACGGCATCGACTCTTCTGAGGTCCTTGCCTTCGGCGACTCCATGAACGACTACGCGATACTTCGTGCGGTGGGACATCCCTATGTGATGGGAAATGCCCGCTACGCCGTGAAGCAGATTGCCGAGCGCGTCATCGGCACGAACAGGGAACATGCCGTGCAGGCAGAGCTCCATGCGCTGATACAGGAGCTGTCCGCGGAAGATTAGCACGTGCTGCATCCGTGCGGAAGCGCATCGGAAACGTTTTCGGCAAACGGCTGTAACAGATAAAACGCTTTGTCTCCAGGCTAATAATATAAATTAATGCATATAGTAGTGGATATATGCATACTAATAATCAATAGGCCCGTTTCCTTGATTATCGTCAAGGAAAGACAATAAATCGAAGATTATTTATAATGCATCGATGGATGGCTGCAGAGCACCTGCATCTATCCTGTCCTGTATGCCTGCGCTGGGAAGCTGGGTGGGGATTCATGCTTTCCGGTGCATCACGCAAGTGGAGCTACACCCGTACAAAGCAAAGGAGTAACGGATGTCACAGGAAAGCATCATCGACAGTGTAGAGACGCTGGAGGCCCATCTGAAGACGATGCGTGCCGCCCAGGCTGAATTCGCGACGTTCAGCCAGGAGCAGGTCGACAAGATCTTCAAGGCTGCCGCTCTCGCTGCCAACAAGGCGCGCATTCCTCTGGCGCAGCTGGCCTACGATGAGACCGGCTACGGCGTCATGGAGGACAAGGTCGTCAAGAACCACTACGCCGCCGAGTTCGTCTACAACAAGTACAAGGACACGAAGACCTGCGGCGTCATCGAGCGCGATCCTGCGTTCGGAATGACGAAGGTCGCAGAGCCGCTCGGTGTCGTGGCTGCTGTCATCCCGACGACGAACCCGACGTCCACGGCCATCTTCAAGACTCTGATCTGCCTGAAGACGCGCAATGCCATCCTGATCTCTCCGCACCCGCGTGCAAAGAAGTGCACGACCGAGGCTGCACGCATCGTCCGCGATGCTGCAGAGGCAGCAGGATGCCCGAAGGGTATCATCGACTGGGTCAGCGTGCCTTCCATCGAGCTTACGAACACGCTCATGCAGGAAGCTGACATCATCCTCGCGACCGGTGGCCCGGGCATGGTCAATGCTGCCTACTCTTCCGGCACGCCGGCTCTGGGCGTCGGCCCGGGCAACAACCCTGCCATCATCGACGACACGGCAAACGTCGTGGACTCCGTCAGCTCCATCATGCATTCCAAGACCTTCGACAACGGCATGATCTGCGCGACCGAGCAGAACGTGATCGTGCTCGACGGCGTGTATGACGCGGTGAAGGCTGAGTTCCAGAAGAGGGGCGCCTACTTCCTGAATCCGGAGGAGGCAGACAAGGTCGGCAACATCGTCATCGTCAACGGCGGCGTCAATGCCAAGATGGTCGGCCAGCCAGCAACGAAGATCGCTGCTGCTGCAGGCGTCGAGGTTCCTGCCTGGACGAAGATCCTGATTGGCGAGACCGACTCCGTCGAGCCCTCCAACCCCTGGGCACACGAGAAGCTCACGACGATCCTCGGCATGTATCGCGCCAAGGACTTCGACGATGCCCTTGCCAAGGCTTCCCGTCTCATCGCTGACGGCGGCTACGGCCACACCTCTTCGCTCTTCATCGACACGCGCGAGACCGAGAAGGTCGAGAAGCACTACAACGCGATGAAGACCTGCCGCATCCTCATCAACACCCCGGCTTCGCTCGGCGGCATCGGCGACATCTACAACTTCGAGCTGGCACCTTCCCTGACGCTGGGCTGCGGCTCCTGGGGCGGCAACTCCTTCTCCGGGAACCTCGATATCCACCAGCTGCTCAATGTCAAGTCGGTCGCAGAGAGGCGCGAGAACATGCTCTGGTTCAGGACTCCCGAGAAGGTCTACTTCAAGAAGGGCTGCATGCCGGTCGCTCTGCGCGAGCTCAAGGAAGTCTACGGCTGCAAGCGTGCCTTCATCGTCACCGACTCCTTCCTCTACACCTCCGGCTTCACCAAGAAGATCGAGAAGCCGCTCGACGAGATGGGCATCACCCACTCCAGCTTCTGGAGCATCTCTCCTGACCCGAAGCTGCAGGACGCCGAGAAGGGCGAGGAGCTCCTCCGTGCCTTCCAGCCTGACGTGATCATTGCAATCGGCGGCGGCTCCGCCATGGACGCTGGCAAGATCATGTGGACCATGTACGAGCATCCTGAAGAGAAGTTCGACGATATGGCTGTCGACTTCATGGATATCCGCAAGCGTGTCTACCGCTTCAAGAAGATGGGCGAGAAGGCAAAGTTCGTCGCAATCCCGACCTCCTCTGGTACCGGCTCCGAGGTCACGCCGTTCGCAATCATCACGGACGCCGAGACCGGCATCAAGTGGCCTATCACGGACTACGAGCTCATGCCGACGATGTCGATCGTCGATACCGACAACATGATGACGCAGCCGAAGGGCCTCACCTCCGCTTCCGGCATCGATGTCCTCACCCATGCGATGGAGGCCTATGTCTCCATCATGGCATCGGACTACACCGACGCTATCGCCCTCAAGGCCGCAAAGCTCGTCTTCGACTGGCTGCCGAAGGCCTATGCCGAGCCCACGAACGTCGAGGCTCGCGATCACATGGCCAACGCCTCCTGCCTCGCCGGCATGGCTTTCGCTAACGCCTTCCTCGGCCTCAACCACTCGATGGCACACAAGCTGGGCGCCTATCACCACATCCCGCACGGCTGGGCCAACGCTGTCATCCTCACCCGTGTCGCCCGCTACAACGCTGCTGAGCGTCCGACCCGCATGGGCACGTTCTCGCAGTACCAGTATCCGCACGCAAAGGCGCGCTACGCCGAGATGGGCCGCTTCTGCGGCTTCACCGGCAAGGACGACGACGAGGTGTTCGAGAACTTCATGCAGGGCATCGAAGACCTCAAGGACTTCATCGGCGTCAAGAAGACGATTGCCGAGTACGGCGTCGACGAGAAGTACTTCCTCGACACGCTCGACGAGATGTCGCTCAACGCCTTCAACGACCAGTGCACGGGTGCGAACCCGCGCTACCCGCTCGTGGCCGAGATCAAGAGCCTGTACCTCGACGCCTACTATGGTCGTCCTGCGACGTCCTATGAGGACGAGGGTCTCGAGATCCGCGAAGAGATGAAGGAGACACCTGCTCCTGGCGAGGTCAAGGCCGAAGAGGCAGCAGAAGAGAAGAAGTCCGAGTAGCAGCTGGGTCGAAGCATTTCCTAGAGGAAGAAGGAAAACATGAAGCTTTCCGATGATAAGGTCGAGCTTGCCCGCCGTCACAACAAGGTCGTCTACAAGGACGGCGACCGTACCGTCAAGGTCTTCGTCCCGACGAAGCCCGACATCGACGTCTTCCGCGAGGCGCTGAACCTCGCCCGCATCGCAACCGCCGGCCTCAACACGCCGAAGGTCCTCGAGGTCTCTCAGGTCATGGACGGCTCCTGGGCCCTCTCCATGGTATACCATCCGGGCACGACGCTCCATGAGATGATGGTCGAGGCCAAGGGCACGCCGAAGTTCGACGAGCTCCTGCAGCTCTTCGTCGACCTCCAGATCAAGGTCCAGCAGACGCCTGCTCCTGCTGCCCTCACGGCACAGGGAGACAAGCTCGTCCGCATGATTGCCCGCGTCAAGGATCTCGATCCCTCCGTGCGCTATGACCTCCAGATGAAGGCCGACCGCATGAAGCGCGGCTTTGCCATCTGCCACGGCGACTTCAATCCGACGAATGTCGTTATCGGCGAGGGCGAGCCGTTCATCTGCGACTGGACGCACGTGACCGTGGGCCTGCCCGAGGCCGATGCAGCCATGACGTACATGCTGCTGAAGCTCGAGTTCCCCGAGGCTGCCGACAAGTACCTCGATCTCTACTCCAAGTCTGCCGACATGCCGAAGCAGAAGATCATGTACTGGCTGCCGGTCGTGGCTGCAGCCGAGCTTTCCCGTGGCCGCAAGGGCAACGAGGAGTTCCTCAAGAGCTGGATCGACGCTGCAAGCGACTACGAATAGCCTTTGCAGACTGTTCTGGAACAGAGGAGGCGTCCTTCGGGGCGCCTCCTTTTGTGTGCCGATGTTTCTGGAATATCGTGGCAAGATGTGCGGGACTCTGGGGTAGATAGCGTCCAGCAGAAGAGATGTACGGAATAAAGGAAAGCTCATGGCAGGCAAGCGCAAGGTCGAGTGGGAAGACTACGCATCGGAAATCGTCCGTGCCATCCCCAAAGGCGTGCTCTTCACGACGAAGGCAGCAGGCAAGGTCAACACGATGACGATAGGGTGGGGAACGGTCGGCACGAACTGGTCTGTGCCGGTCTTCTGCGCCTATATCCGCACGGGCCGCTTTACGGCCCAGATGCTCGACCGCAACCCTGAGTTCACGGTCAATGTGCCGCTTACGGGCTTCGACAGGAAGATTGTCGGCATCTGTGGCAGCTGCCATGGCAGCGAAGTCGACAAGATCGAGAAGGCGGGACTGACGCTCGTCGATTCCGACGAGGTGAGCGTCCCGGGCATAAAGGAGCTTCCACTCACGCTCGAGTGCAAGGTCATCTATCGCCAGGCACAGGATCTCTCGCTCTATCCGGAAGGCATCGCTAAGAAGTTCTATCCGCAGGATGTAGACTCCTCAGCTACCGGTTCCAACCGCGATCCTCACATCATGGTCTTCGGCCAGATTGTCGGTGCCTACATCATCGAGGACTAGCGCATTCGTATCTGTCCTGTACATGCCGGATTGGCCCACAAGAGGCCGGGCCGGCTTTCTGTGCATTGCTCGTCCAAGGGCTGAGGGCAGCTGATATATCGGCATCTGCCTCGCCAAATGCCGGCCTGCGCGTTTTGCCCTGCGAAAAACGTGCGAGACTCGCACTATTTACCCTAGGAAAAATGTGCAGGTCACGCACATTCTGCCGGGGAAATGCAGCAGCATCATCATCTGACATTGCAGATGCGAATCACAGCGGATTGAAACCGCCGCAGCGGAAGGTCTTGCCTAGCGTTCCTTCTCCTTTTTCGGCATGCTCTCGAGCCAGGTGGAAAACTCATCCATCTGTGCTGCAACGGCACCTTCTGCATCTCTCCTGCGGATGAGATCTGCCATATGCCGGAAGAAGGGGAGCGACCTCGTCGGCCCGTAGTAGGCCTGCGTTGCCCGGAAGAACGAGACATAGATGTCCTTGAACGTGTTCACGAGCATCGAATACACCATGTTGCCTGAAGCTATCGCCACCTCATGGTGGAAATCGAACGAGAGGCCAGGCATTGTCTCCTCGTCCGCCTCTGCCATCGCGTCGACGATCGTGTCGATGCGGTCAAGCTCGTCTTGCGTCGCATGCTCGCAGGCACCACGCACGATCTGGGGCTCCAGCGCCTTCCTGAATCCGATGATGGGCTCGAGAAGGCTTGTATCGAGGGCCGTGCTCGTGTAGTCGAGAAGCGACACGAGCGTCTGGATGTTGCCGTCACGGGCAATGTCAGCCACGTAGACGCCCTGTCTTGGCTCGATGCGCACAAAACCCCGTGCTGCCAGGTTCGTTATCCCTGCATTCACGACCGAGAGCGAGACCTTCGTCTCATGGGCAAGCTCGCGCTGGGAGGGAAGCCGGTCTCCGGCTTTGAGCTCTCCCGAAAGTATCATCTGCTGCAGCTCGTCGATGAAGAGCTGCTGGCGCGTCGGCGCCTTGATCTCCTTCAGTGCCATCAGAATCCCTTCCCTCGTTGCTGATATTGATTGTAACAGAATCATATAGGCTATTGAACTGGGAAAATGCTGAAATATCTTGGATACGTTCAACATATCGCGTGATACAATCACGACTGTCAATGCAGCTTTGAGGAGACCCGGAGGGGGAGATTTCCGTGAAGCGGAAAGACGTCGACGTCGTGGTGGTAGGTGCCGGCAATGGCGGCCTTGCAGCAGCGCTTGTCTGCGCGAAGGCAGGGCTCGATACGCTCGTGCTCGAGAAGCACAATCTGCCGGGAGGTGCTGCCTCGTCCTTCGTGCGCGGACGCTTCGAGTTCGAATGCTCGCTCCATGAGGCATGCGAGGTAGGGGAGCCTGGCGCGAGAGGCTCCTGGGGCAAGTTCCTCGATGCGATGGGTGTCGATATCGACTGGCGCTATGAGCGCTGCACGTTCCACTGCGTGATCCCGGATGACGGGATCGATGTCCTCATGCCCTGCGGAAGGCAGGCATTCCTGGACGAGATGGAGCATCAGGTGCCGGGCTGCCGCGAGAGCGTCGAGGCATTCTTTCGCGTGGCGGAGCATGCCCAGGCAGGGTTCAGCTACATGATCTCCCATGCGCCGAAGAGCTATTTCGAAGGCACGCCGAGCTATGAGCGCGACAAGCGGCAGCATGATTACGAGCTCGCGAAGCTCAAGCTTGTCCTTGCCACCCGCTATCCCGACTTCCTGCGCTGCTCTGCCATTTCCGTCAAGGACGGCATGGACCTTCTTGGCATCCCCGAGAAGGCGCAGCACATCCTTTCCCAGTACTGGGTCTATCTCGGCGCCTCGCCGAGCAATATGGACTTCATGACAAACGCAGTCATGCTCCTGGCCTATATCGACCAGGGAGCAGCACAGCCTGCCATGAAGTCGCACGAGATCGCGCTGGCAGAAGAAAAGCGCATCCGTGAGCTTGGCGGCGACATCTGGCACTGCTGCCCTGTGCGCGAGCTCCTGATGGAGGATGGCCGCGTCGCAGGCGTCAGGACCGACGAGTGGGAGATCCACGCAAAGGAGACCATCTGCAACGTGAATCCCCATATCGTGCTCGGCAGCATGCTCGACCAGACGAAGGTGGCGCCTGAGGTGCGCTCCTACTACAGCACGAAGCGCATAGCGCTCAATCTCTATACCTGCTATCTCGGCCTCGACTGCACGGCAGAAGAGCTCGGCATCACCGGCTATTCGTCCCTGCTCAATTCGGATCCTGACGGCGACGATATGGCGGAGCACGCCCATCAGCTCTATTCGAACGGCTACACGATCGTGAACTGTCTGAACGAGCTCATCCCCGAGTCTTCGCCGGAAGGCACCTGCACGCTCTTCTTCACGGGAATGACGTTCGGGGATGTCTGGAAGGATGTTGCGCCTGAGGACTACCGCCGCGTGAAGGAGCGCCTCGCCGACGAGATGATCTCCCAGGCAGAAGAGCAGATGCACATCGATATCCGCCCCCACATCGAGGAGATCGAGATGGCGGCGGCTCCGACATTCGTGCGCTACATGGGGACGCCGAACGGCACGCCGTATGGCTACCAGGTGAAGCTCGATGACGGCATTCCGATGAGGTGCATGAACGAGGGCGAGTACCACCAGATTCCGGGACTCCACTTCTGCGGTGCGACCGGCATCCTGACCGATGGCTACAACTGCTCGGCTCTTTCCGGTGCCAAGAGCGCCCAATACGTCGTCGAACGTCTCCGTGCTCTCGATGGCACGTCTTCACGCTAGGAGGATCTTTTCATGGGAACGAATCTCGATCAGGTGAAGATTGCCGATTTCACGCGTCTTGCTGCGACGCGTGCTGCACACATCCAGAATGCCGTAGCGAGGAGCTTCCCGGCAGCAGATTCCTATTCTGCGAACCGCCTCGCCGAAGTGCTCCATCCGGCGCACCAGCACCTCGTCGTGCGCACGGTCACGGATATCGCAGACGATATGAAGTGCTATACGCTGGCACCGGATATCGAGGCAGGGACGGAACAGATTGCCTGGTTCTCGGCAGGACAGTACCTGAGCCTCAATCTCGACGTGGATGGCATGAAGGTGACGCGTGCCTACTCCATCTCTTCCTCTCCGAGAAGCACGCTTGCAGGGACGATAGAGATCTCTGTGAAGCGTGTGCCGGGAGGCCTCGTCTCGAACCATATCCTCGATACGTGGAAGCCGGGCACGAAGGTCGATGCATCGGGTCCCTTGGGCACCTTCACCTACGAGCGCCTGAGGGATGCCCATACCGTGATCGGCCTTGCTGGCGGCTCCGGCATCACGCCGTTCCTGTCGATGGCAAGAGCCATTGCAGAAGGGGACGAGGACTTCGACCTCATCCTGCTCTACGGCTCGAGGAGCCTCAAGGAGATGGCGTACCGGGATGAGCTTCTAGAGCTTGCGCGGAAGAGCGCGAAGGTCAAGGTCGTGCCGGTGCTGAGCGATCTTGCAGAGGACGAGAAGGCGCCAGCTGGCTGCGAGCGCGGCTTCATCACAGCCAGGCTCATCCGTGCCTATGCGCCGGACGGCGACTATTCCGTCTTTGCATGCGGATCCCAGGCGATGTATCGCTTCCTCGATACGGAGCTCCCGAAGCTCCATCTCAGGAGGAAGTTCATCCGCCGCGAGCTCATGGGCGAGCTCCACGAGCCGAAGAAGCTTGCCGGCTATCCCGAGGATGCCAATGTCCCCGAGACCGTCTCCATCACGGTCGTGCGCGAAGGCACGAAAGAGGTCGTCACGGGATCTGCGGACGACTCCGTCCTGCAGAGCCTCGAGAAGGGCGGCATCGCCTGCCCAAGCCACTGCAGGAGCGGTGCCTGCGGCTGGTGCCATTCACGCCTTGTCTCGGGCGATGTCTTCTGCCCGAAGTCGGTCGACGGCAGGCGCGAGGCAGACCTCAAGTTCGGCTACATCCATCCCTGCGTATCCTTCCCGCTCTCGGACCTCGAAATCGAGGTGCCGCGGGCAGAGTAAGAGCTCCAGTCAGACCTTTTCCTGCTGAATCCCATCAATGTATTGCCCAGCAGGACGAGGCGGGCTCAAAGGATGCGCGTCTCCTTTCCCTTGCAGCCAGAAGCTATGTGCGGGCTTCTGGCTGCATTGCTGTCTAGCGGCTCTGGACGAGCCTGCGCCATTCATCTTCGAGGATGGCCATAAGGATATCGTCGCAGTAGCCTTCGCCGTCCCATTCTGCATCGCGCAGGACGCCTTCCTCCTCGAAGCCAGCCTTCTCGTAGACATGCTTTGCGCGCGGATTGCAGGAGAGCACATCGAGCGAGAGACGGTGGAGGCCAAGCTCCTGGAATGCATAGTCGCGTATGCAGGAGACGACCCAAGAGCCGATGCCGTGGCTGCAGGATTTTGTGGAGAAGAGCGCGATGCGGAAGTTTGCGGAGCGCAGGAACCAGTCGATCTCGTTTATGACTGCCTCGCCCAGGATCCTGCCATCGGATGCACAGATGAGGAAATCCCTGCGGTCCGGGTCGGGCAGACACCCAAGGAAGAAGGACTTTACCTGCTCTTCCGTGAAGGTCTCGCGTGTCGCGGTCAGACGGTCGACCTCGGGGTCTGCATGGACAAAGCCAGCCTCCCAGTAGGCATCCACATCTTCTGCTCTCGTGCTCCTCAAGACATATCCTTCATGCTCCCAGCGGCAGGGGAGCTTCTTGGGGACGGAATTCTCGTTCATAGCGTCCTAACGGTTGCTTGTTGCCATCAGGACAAGGATAGCAGTGCTCCTGCGGGCTGCCGTTCACGGAATGGAAACATGGGGCTTGCCACCTGCTGCCAGGCGCTGTCCACAGATTGCGCATGTCCCAATCAGCTGAGAAAGTAGCTGTGCTGGCAAGCAGTCTGCCTTGGGAGAGGACGAACGAGAATGGCAAGCGAATGCTGCAGGATGCATCTACGGCTCCTGCACGGTAGCCGAGGAGGCAGCGCAGTGCCTTCTCTGGACAAGATTTGCCCAGCTATGGGATATCGTCTTGTGATTCAGGATTCGTAGCTGAGGGCTCCAAGGAGGAATATCGGCACGTAGAGTATGCCATCCTTTTCGAAGATATTCGATTCGGCAAAGACGTAGGCGTTGTCGATCGAATATTCGGGCACTTCGAGCGCATGATCGAGCGCCGAATGCGTCATGTACGATCCGCCTGATTTTATTTCGAGAGCATCGATCGTGCCATCCTGGCGCTCAGCTAGGAAGTCGAGCTTGCCGACCTTCTTGGAAGTGAAATAGCGAAGCGGAAATCCATGCGCTGCCAGCTCCTGAGCTGCAAATGCTTCATAGGCTGCACCCATATTGACGGTTGCCTTCCCATCGAGCAGGCCCTGATAGCTGTTCTTAGGCAATGCGGCAGAAAGCATTCCTGCATCAAGATAGAAAAGCTTGAACTTGTTGCGCTCTTCAAAAGCAAGAAGCGGCGCAGTCGGAGCGACGACATTGTAGACTGCCAGAGCGACGCCGGCCTGTACAAGCCAGAGGAACTGGGTCTCGACCTGCGTGAAGCGCTTGACGCCCTTGATCGAGCCCAGGTTGAAGCGGCGTGTCTTGGAAAGAGCCTGGCTTGGAATCAGGTCATAGATCTCCTGGATGGTCAGACGCAGCTCAGGAGGAGCGTATTTCGTGATATCGAGACGGTAGAGGCCATGGAGGTCCAGCTGCACCGTTCGGACAGAATCGATATTGTTCGTTGCGAGGAAGGTATTCACGGCATCTGGCATCCCGCCGACCATGAGATAGCGGTGGAAGATGTCGAGCAGCCTTGCATAGAGGAACTCTGGCAGAGCGGCCCTTTCCCTGAAGCACTGGACAGCCTGCTGGTATATTGCTTCGTCCAAGCCGCTGGCCCAGCAGAATTCCTCAAAATCGAGGGGGTACATCTGCACTTTCGTGACGTAGCCGACAGGCAGGGAATCGATTGAGTCAAGACGCACACCGAGAAGGGAACCAGTGAGGATGAACCGATACGTACCCTTCTGCACCAGATACTTGATGAAGGTGACGATATTGGGGCATTCCTGCACCTCATCGATTATCACTGCAGTCTTGTCTGGCACGAGGGGAGACGGTGCGGCGACGGACATGCGCAGCTCCAAATCGTCTGCGCTCTTCGCTGCAGCGAATGATTCGCGTACGGAGGTGTTCTCGATCAGGTCGAACTTCACGACATGTTCGAAATGCTCGCTGCAGAACGCATCGACCAGATAGCTCTTGCCGACCTGGCGCGCGCCCATGACAAGCAGTGCCTTCTTGGAAGGAGCTTCGAGCCAGTTCTCGAAGAGCCTGTAGGCTTTTCTCTTGAGCATTCTGCTGCCCCCTCAGCGCAACACTAATACTAAAATTCATATCAGAGTATATGACAATAATCCTAAATTTATAATCTGCTTGTCTTGCACTTATCCTGAATTGTGTATATATGCCGGCTATCAGACCTGGATTCTGCTGAGCACGAAACGTGATGGCATGACATGTTGGATGGCCTTCGTGCTCTGCCCGTCAAAATGAAGCAGCCTCCTCTCCATCTCGAGAGGAGGCTGCAGAAGAAAGATCTTGCATGCTGGCTACAGCGTGCTCTGTCCCCATTGCACGGTGCAGGGGAGGACCTGGTGCGGATCTATCCTGCCGGCGCCGCTGATGAGGTCGAGGAGAATCTTTGCCGCCTCGACGCCCTCTTCAAAGGCAGGCTGGGCAATGACAGAGACGCTTGGAGAGGCGACTTCTGCCCAGTCAGTGTTGTCGAAGCCGAGAAGACCAATCTCTTTCGGCATGCGTGTGTAGAAGTCGCGCATAGCGACATAGATGTCAGGCAGGGCCCAGCAGTTCGGAGCGAAGACGAGCGTCGGCACATCGCACCCGTCAAGCTGCTCGTGCAGCCACGCATTGAGCTCGTCTATGGGCACGCCCTTGTCGGGAATCACGAAATGCTCGGAGGGGAGGCCCAAAGCCTCGATTGTATCGGTCGTTCCCTGGAGGCGCTCGGTACGGGAGCTCAGAAGCTGCGGCTCTGCTGCCACGACGAGCACACGCCTGTATCCCTTGGCAAGGACTTCGGAGAGGGCTTCCTTCGTGGCTTCGTAGTTGTCCGTCTTCACCCAGCTTGCCGTGTAGTCATAGTACTTCGAGTCGAAGAAGACGAGCTTCTTGCCAGAGCTGCCGATTGCATCGGCTACCTCGCGGAAGCGGGCGGTCGGCTGCACGATGAAGCCATCCACGCCCACAGCGATGAGGCGGTCGATGAGCGCATGCTCGTTGTCGCGGTCGAAGTTAGAGCTCGAGATCAGAAGGCGGTATCCCGCCTCGTTTGCCACGGAGTCGATGCCCTTCACGATCTGGTTCGAGAAGTGGTTCGCGATGTCGCCGACAATGACAGCAATGAGATAGGTCTGCTTCGCATTCATGCTGCGTGCCAGGGGGCTCGGCTGGTAGCCGGTCTCCTTGATGGCCTGGCGGATGCGGTCGTGCGTCTCCTTCGACATGCGGTCGGTGTGTCCATTGAGATAGAAGGAGACCGTCGTCTTCGATGTCCCGGCCAGGCGGGCAATCTCTGTGATCGTGACACGCTTCTTGGTGCTCGACATCGTGCTTCCTCGGGATGAAGAGGGTTTAGTAAACCAATAATAGCATGGGACACGGAAAAGACCTGCTTCCCCGTGTCCCATGGATGATGCTCTGCAGCAGCTGCTAGGCAAGGATCTCCTTGACGGCAGCAATGACCTCGGCATCCGTTGCCTCGGCGAAGAAGTACTCCTGGAAGTGCTCGCCTGCGAAGGCTCCCTTCACGAGGTCGCGGTCGAGGTCGCGCAGGAGCTCCGTAAACGGACGGAAGGCCGTGGCGCGCACCGTATCGAGGATCTTCTTGTTGCGCTGCTCGGGCTCGACGCGCTCTGCCGGGTAGCCATTGCCGGAGCCGAAGCCGAAGAGCTTCTCGAACGTGTACTCGAGGTTGAGCTCCTGGCCCCAGCCGTTCTTGAGAGCAAAGGGCATGGCGACAGCGTTGCCGTCATTGATCTGGGCAAAGGTGTAGGCATCGAGCGGATCCTCGACGTGTCCGCAGATGACGCCGGGGAAGGAGTTGAGCGCGAGCATGGCGCCTTCCCCGGTGCCGCAGCCGGTGACCACATAATCTGCTGCCTTGCCGTTCAGAAGCGTTGCGGCAAGGATGCCGTTCTGGACATAGGTGAGCTGGGCAGCGTCGTCTGCGGCATACATGCCGTAGTTGAAGACCTTATGTCCCATCGGCTCTGTGACCTTGCGCAGTGCCTTCTCGATCATGGCATTCTTTGCTGCCTGGCTGTTCTCGTTGATAAGGGCGATTCTCATGATGGTGTGCCTTTCATGCTTGAAGGTTGTTCTGAGGGAGGCGGGCGCCAGGGGGAGAGGCGCCCGCCCCGTGGCGCTACTGCGGCTGCTTGCCGATGTAGGCGAGGATGCCGCCATCCACATAGAGGATGTGGCCGTTCACGAAGTTCGAAGCGTCGGAAGCAAGGAAGACGGCCGGGCCCTTGAGGTCCTCGGGCGTGCCCCAGCGTCCTGCCGGCGTCTTTGCGCAGATGAACTGGTCGAAGGGATGGCGGGAGCCATCAGGCTGGATCTCGCGCAGCGGGGCGGTCTGCGGCGTTGCGATGTAGCCCGGCCCGATGCCGTTGCACTGGATGTTCGCGCCGCCGAACTCGGAGCAGATGTTCTTCGTGAGCATCTTGAGGCCGCCCTTGGCTGCCGTGTAGCCGGCGATGGTCTCACGTCCCAGCTCGCTCATCATCGAGCAGATGTTGATGATCTTGCCGTGGCCCTTCTCGATCATGCCCGGGATGCATGCCTTTGCCATGATGAACGGTCCGACGAGGTCGATATCGACGACCTGGCGGTAGTCCTCGACGGACATGTCGAGCATCGGGATGCGCTTGATGATACCGGCGTTGTTCACAAGGATGTCAGGCGTCGTGCCGAAGGTCTCAGAGATCTTGTCCATGAGGCCCTTGACCTGATCCTCGACCGTGACATCGGCCACGAAGCCATGGGCCGTGATGCCGAGCTCCTTATACTTCTTCTCCGCCTCGTCGATGCGCTCCTGGCGGCGGTCATTGAAGGCGATCTTGGCGCCTGCCTGTGCAAGCGCCGTCGCGATGGCAAAGCCGATGCCGTAGGTGGCACCGGTGACGAGGGCAAGCTTCCCCTCGAGGGAGAAGCTCTTCTGGGGGTCGAATCTCTCTTCCATCCATATCCTCCTAGGGGTCTCATATCAGCGTTCCTGCTGTGCAATTCTGATAGTAAACCAGTTTTGCAAACTTGCAAGAGAGCAAATGGACGCTCCGGAGAAATTGCCTAGAAAGTTTGGTATCTGCCACACATTATGCAAAAAGGATGCCAATACGTCTCATCGGGCTAGTGGCAAAACGGTTTAATAGCGAGGAGCGGGCACAGAGCCGGTCTCTGGGCATGTCCGTGGGGGCACAGGGGTTTTCCGCGCACGGCAAAAAGAAGCCCTGCCGGCAGGTCCGGTCAGGGCTTCTTGAGGCGTCAGGCTCAACGCAGCTTTCTCAGCGCTCGGGGACAAAGCCATCCGAGTAGTCAGGCTTTGCAAGCCAGCGCTTCCTCAGAAGGAAGGCAACGGCCTTGGGCTGGCGGTCGCGGGTGAAGGCGCCCTTCCTGTTGCCATCGACTCTCATGATCCCCTCGGTGGTCTGGAAGTCGCAGAGGTTCCAGGGCTGCTCTCCGCAGATCCAGTCGAAGGAGTCGAAGATCTTGTGCTGGAGCTCGAAGAACTCGAGCTGGTACTCCTCGCTCCACATGACGCTCGGCAGCTTGTGCACTCCCGCCATGGTATCGGTGCCGTACTCGGTGAACATGAAGGGCTTGTCAGGCTCGAGCTCCTCCCACTTGTGGAGCTCCTCTATGAGGATCTGCTCGGCATCCTGGATGCGCGGGCCGCCCGACACATACCACCCGTCATAGCGGTTGAGCATCATGAAATCGGCAAGATGGGTGCATTTGTCGATGCCGGCACGGCACCGGGTGACATTCGTATAGCTGCGCGGACGCTTCTGCGGGTCGAGCTCGAGGGCCCGGGCAAAGACCTTCTCGGCGTAGGGGACGGCTGCCTCGGAGGAGAAGTCGGGCTCGTTGAAGAGCGACCAGGCACAGACGCTTGCATGGCGCTTGTCGCGCTCGATGAGCTCTTCCACAGCCGCAAGATGTGCCGGCAGGGTCTTTTCCTGCACGGCAGGATCGTCGAAGAAGGTGGCGCCCTGCGCCTTGGTCGTGGCATCGGCGAAGTTCTTGGTCGAGCGCAGCATGCCGACAGCGGCTACCTCGTCGATAACGAAGAAGCCTTCGCGGTCGGCTTCGTAGAGCTGCTCCTCCGCATAGGGGTAGTGGCTTGTGCGGAAGGAGTTTGCGCCCATCCACTTCAGGAGCTCGAAGTCGCGGTGATTCACGACAGGATCTGTGCCCCTGCCGTGGACCGGCGAATCCTCGTGGCGCCCGAAGCCCTTGAGGTAGACCGGATGGCCATTGACGAGGATCTGGCGGTGCGAGATCTCGACGGTCCTGAGTCCGATCTCGTCGTACCACTCGTCGACGAGCGTGTCCTCGTCCCAGATCTGCGTGCGGAAGGTGTAGAGATAGGCAGCGCGCAGGTTCCAGAGATGGGCAGATTCGATCTCGATCGTGCCGGCAGAGCCCACAGCCGAGGCGACCTCATCTCCATCCTCGTCGAGGACATGCACCTCGACGCGGTGGGTGCCTGTCGTGCTCACCGTGTAGCTGACGCGGGCTGTGGAGCCACCGTCTGCCTGGGGCACGATCTGGGTCGTGACCGCAAAGTCCTCGATGCGCTCCTTCGGGGTGGCAAGCAGGCGCACCGTGCGGTTCAGGCCGCTGTAGTTGAAGAAGTCGAAGTAGGGCGCGCAGATCTTCGTGCCATCGCGCAGCGTCGCCGTGCCGCCACAGGGGATGGTATGTTCGGTGAGCTCGTTGTTGACAAGGACGGCAACCGTGTTCCAGTCGTTGTACCGCACGTGTCCATTGAGATGGGCCACGAAGGGCGTGAAGCCCCCTTCGTGGGAGGCGACCTCGTCTCCGTTCACGAAGACCCGTGCACGGTGCGTCGCGGCATCGAAGCGGATGTCGAGCTCCTTGTCCTGCCACTCGCCGGGGATGAAGACCTTCCTGAGATACCAGAAATCGCCGTAGTACTCGCGGCTCGCCTTGTCGGTGAAGATGTCGTTGAAGCTGGCAGGCACCGGCATCTCGATTGGGTCGGGAAGGCCTGTGGCCCACCCCTGGGAGACTCCCTGGCGCTCGGGATCGAACTGGAAGTCCCAGACGCCCGAGAGGTCCTCGATGCGGCGGGTGCGCGTGATGCGCGGATAGAGCGATGCAAAAGACATTTCGGAACCTTTCTTGTTGTACAGGCCCTGGTCCGTGGCGTGAGCGGGTGTGGCCTGAGGTAGTATTGGGCAAGTATTGCAGATTGGATTTTGATGGCTTGACGCAGGGCCAGGATATGCGCATTCGGTCATGGCTGTTCCGCATCAGGTCCCTTCTCGGAAAGGTATGGTGGAGCCGTGACGCCCGAAGAGCTCGACAGGCAGCTGAGGACGCTTTCCGACCATGAGCGGCTCTACCGCGACGGCGCTGACCCTGCGCCCGAGCAGCGCCGGTTCGTAGACGTTGGAGGCCGGCAGGTCATGCTCTCGCGCTTCCATGCGGGAAAGCCGGGGACTTTCGGCATCCCGTCTGCGTTCATCCGTGCCAAGCGCCACTCCCGTTTCCGGAACTACCCGCTGCATATGCATGACTTCGTCGAGCTTGCCTACATGTATAGCGGGCATTGCCTCGAGGTCGTGAACGACGGGATACTCGACGTGGCGAAAGGGCAGGTACTGCTCGTCGACTCCGACACTGTCCACACGATACAGCCGCTTTCCGAAGACGACATCCTCGTGAATGTACAGATCGACAAGCGCTACTTCGATACGAGCTTCTTCAGCAGGTTCGACTCGGACAGCATCGTGACCTCCTTCTTCGTGCGCTCGATCTCGAAAGGGGCAGCGCATGACAGCTTCATCCTGTTTCCTTCCCAGGAAAGCCGCCGCCTTCCGCTCTTCATGAACGAGCTCCTCTGCGAGGCATTCGATCCTTCGCCGCGTTCGGAGGAGATGGCAGATGCACTGCTGACGCTCGTGCTTGCAGAGCTCGTGAACGTCTGCGAGCAGAATGCCAGCTCGGGGACAGCGCCGATCGCGAGTCCGGCACTCAATGTGCTGCGCTACATAGAGGCCAATTTTCTGACCTGCACGCTTTCCGGGTGTGCCCGCGAGCTCGGCATGAGCACGAGCTATATCACGAAGATGCTCAGATCCGAGTGCGGCCAGACCTTCAAGGAGCTGGTCCAGAAGCAGCGCATCATGGTCGCCGAGCGTCTGATTGCAGGAGGCACGTCTTCCATTGCGGATGTGGCATCAGAAGTCGGCTATCAGAATATGAGCTACTTCTACAAGATCTTCGAGCGCGAGTGCGGCATGCTTCCGGGTGCCTGGCGTCAGCACTGCCTCGAGCAGGCGCAGAACAGATAGCAGAAGCCTGGCAGCAGCGCAGGCTGCTGCCAGGCAGGAAATGGGGGCGAAGCTAGTCTTCGAGCAGCGCCGGATCCGTGATCATCGAATCGTCGAAGCCGAAGAGGTAGGTGCCCACAGCTGCGCCGACAAAGCCGATGGCTGCGCAGACCGGGGCGGCCCAGCCGCCGGGGAAGAAGAACAGCGCCGGCATCGTGATCAGGTTCACGCCGATGAAGGCCGTGCGCTGAAGCCCTGCCACGGCGATGGGCACGGAAGCGGCAGCAGAGGCGATGCAGGCAATGACAAAGGGCTTCTTGAACTTGAGGTTCACGCCGTAGATGGCAGGCTCGGTCACGCCGGCAAGAAGCGCCGTGATCCAGTTCGGGCCAGCAAGCTCCTTGAGCTTGAGGTTCTTGGTCTTCAGGAAGACGCCGAGGCAGGCACCGGCCATTGCGAAGTTGCAGCCCCAGGAGAGCGGGGAGAGCCAGTCATAGCCAAGCGTGGCCATGTTGTTGAGGACGATCGGCGTGAAGGCAGCATGGGCGCCGAAGATGATGAGGATCGGCCAGAGGCCTGCGAAGATCATGCCAGCGATGATCGGAGCGACATTGTAGACGGCCAGGATCGCATCGGCGATGAAGGTGCCGGCAATCTGGAAGATCGGGCCGACGCAGATGAGCTCGACAGGCACCAGGACAATCAGGCAGATCATGTAGCCGAAGAGCGAGAACAGTGTCTGGTTCATGTGGCCCTTGAGGAACTTCTCGAGCTTTGCGAGCAGCCAGGTCATGATGACCGGCGGGATGACGGAAGAGGCATAGGAGACCAAGGTCACCGGGATGCCGAAGAAGTCGAGCGGCGTATGCGCGGCGTAGGCTGCGGTGATCGTGGTGTAGAGCATCGGGAATACGACGGCAAGTGCCACAAACTTGTTCGTCTTGAACTTCTCGGCAGCCGAGACGGCCAGGACGAAGGGAAGGAACTGCATGAAGCCATCAGCACCGGCATACAGGACCGTGTAGGCACCGGTCTGGCTGAAGCCGGGGATGAAGTTGGAGAGCATGATCAGGAGCGCCTTGAGCATGCCGGTCGCGATGAAGCCGCCCATGAAGGGGAAGAAGATGCCGGAGACCGTCTCGGAGAAGCGGTCGAAGACATTGCCCTTCTTCTGGTCATCGTCTGCAGGGACCTCGCCGCCGGCAAAGGCTGAACCGAGCTCGGCGATGGCAGCATCGTATGCATTCTCGACATCGGTGCCGATCACGACCTGGTACTGGTTATTGCCGTGCACGACATCGATCACGCCGGCAATCTTCTTGACGGAAGCATCGTCTGCCTTGGACTCATCCTTGAGGACGAAGCGCAGGCGGGTGACGCAGTGCGTCACGGAGACGATATTGTCCTTTCCGCCGACCTCGTCTATCACAGACGCTGCGAGAGCCTTGTAATCCTTTGCCACGTCGCATCCTTTCTCCCAGAAGGCATCGTGCCTTCCCCTGTGTGCTGACAGCCTTAAGTAAACCGGAATCAAGGAATCGGCACGATAACGTAAAGCGGAGAAGAATTGACCAAACTGTTATAACAGTAGAGCGGCAGACGGCTGGAATATGGCTGTGAACGGTTGGCATGTACCGGAAGACTGACCAAATCAGGAGCAGATGGACTGCAAACAGGTATAACAGATATTGAAGGTGCTGCTGCGCCCCATGCACCGTGCCTGCCAAAAGCGCATGGCGCTGCCCTCAAAGCAGTGCCAGCAATCGATGCCGTCAGTACTCTGACTGCTGTCTGTGCTCCTGCCTTCTCCGATGTCCCAAAGGCATGGCAGGTGCCTGACAGAGCCCTATGCCTGCTTCGTGAAGAACCTCGGCTCCTCCTATGCCCAGATCTTCCCGCGCGGTGCCTGCACTGCGGCAGGGAATGCTTGGGACAGCGGCGCGGACTGCATCGGTACCGGTCCCTACAAGATGGAAAGCAACGATGATACGACCGAGGTCGTGCTCGTGCGGAATGACTCCTACCATGGAGGGAAGCCTCCGCTCGACGAAATACACTACCGCTACTTCGATGATGTCAACACCAAGATGCTCTCATTCAAGAACGGAGACATCGACTGGTGCGATCTGGACGGGTCGCTTCTGGCAACTTATCAGAAGGACCCCGATGTCCAAGACCTGATCGTCTCCTACGACACCTTGGGCACCTATTTCGTGGCACTCAACCTGAGCGAAGGAAAGGGTCTCGAGGATGTCGATATCCGTCGGGCGCTGTCTCTGGCGATCGACCGCGATACGCTTGTCGCGACCGTGCTCTCAGGTGCTGGCAGGCCGGCAAGTGGCTTCTTGACACCGCAGGAGCCGGGTTTCGACGACGATGCGCCGGTCTTTGCCTACGATCCAGATGAGGCGGCACAGATCATGGCGGAGAAGGGAGAGTCTCCTGCCCTTTCGCTTCAGGTGAGAGCCCAGGACCAAAACGTCGCTGTCGCCCTTCAGGACTTCTGGTCGAGGGCAGGCATCAGCTGCGAGGTGAGCACCGTCGACAACGGTGTCTGGGCACAGGATAGGGCAGCGGGCAATCTGCAGATGACGCTGCTGGGGTGGTTCCCTGCCTACGCAGACGGCGACAACAACATGTATACCTACTTCTTGAGCACGACAGCACAGAAGAACTCCTCCTTCTACAGCAATGCCCATGTAGACGAGCTCCTGATTGCCGTCCGGGCATCGACTGACGAGGAGGCACGGGCAGACATGTACAGGGAAGTGGACGATATCGTGACGAGACAGGACTACGCCGTGCTTCCGCTCTTCTATCCGAAGCACCAGTTCGTCGCAAAGGATTACGTGGAGGGTGCAAAGGTCGGAAACCTCATCTATCATGTGCGCGGAGTCGACATCGATGTCTCGAAGGAAGACTACACGGCAGGCTGATGCCAAAGCATTCGGAAGCGTTGCCTCTTGTGACAGTGCTGCATCCAGTCTTCAGCAGGCCGGAAGCCGATTGCGCCGCCCATGCTCTGCATCCTCTTGATTGGCGGCATCTTCTGGCGGTACAATGCAAGACAGGCGGACGGATTCGCCCCGTCCCCGAATCCCTGACAAAATCGTTAGGGTTTTTGACTAAGCTCCTGCGCTATCTGCGCGGGGGCTTCATCTTTCTCGCCTCCTCGTAAAGACGGAGGGTCGACAGGGCAAGCTGGGCTACAAGAATCAGAATTTCAAGAACATCGTGAATTTCTTTCATCTTCGTCTCCTTATCCGGAATTCGGAGACGGTCCGCCGCCTGCCTTGCATCATGTCGCCTCTGCAGCCAGGAGCTTCGGCCTGCCCGCAAAGACGAACGCGTGTTCTATACTGCTATCATAACGGCTGGATATGACGGAATCAAGAGGGATCCTGGCCATAGCGTGCTGCTGGATGTCTTCGGAGAGCTTCGGAGAGCTACGTGCCAAGCGGCCTTGCTCACTTTACAGATGGGCTTCCGTCCGGTGCATACTGATGGAGGGCGAAGAGGAAAGGCTGCTTGCTGCAGAGCCTCACGAACGCATCCTCCAGGACGCCAGAGTCGCTATTCCCGCAATGGAATCCGGGAGAACCAGCGAAGCGGTGGCACATGACATTGTTGTGGCAGCGAGGGGCAGCTTGTCGTTGGCATCCGTGCTGTCCCTATGGAGCGCCTTCGCTTCATAACCTCTCTGATTGGCTGTCTGCAAGCCTCGGAGAGGTGAAGGCAGGCTCGGAAAGCCCGCTTCAACAGCCAGGTCATCCCTTCCGGTGGCAGCAGTGCTATCGCTTCTCTGATATCGCTGATGCTACAGCCTGGCCATACCTGTCCGGATGTATGCGAGAGGCGTCCTGGCGGAGGTCTCTGGTCCTTATGGGAACCTCTTGCGGAAGAGGGGGAGGAAGGCGCTACAATGCAGAGCAGGCGGCACCCGGGGTTGGCGGGAAGAAGGCCGCTCCATTTCTTTCGGAAATGTTGACGAGTGGCCGTTTCCGCTTATGCGGGGGCGGCTATTTGCTTCTTCGGCCTGATCCTGCGATCAGGGTTCCGAGCGTGGGAGCGGCGATCAGGACATCTGCAAAACTGAAGAGCGTTCCGTATGTGCCTGCCGCTGCTGCCAGTAGGGGAAACATTGGCACTTCCCGAGACGGGCGACATGTCCGGCATCGCTTCGGTGGCCAGCCTTGCAGCATCGGGCATTGCAGCCCTTCACGGCGCCTTTTCGCTCTTGAGGCGGCATGGCAGCAGATAGCGAATGGCAGAGAAATTCCGGGTCCTTCAGCCGGCAGCAGCATGCTGCCGGCTGCAGCCCGAAAAGCTGTGCCATGCCAGAAAAAAGCCCTTTGGAAAAGTTTATGCAATGCCAGAAAAGTCCCTTGGAAAAGCTGCTGCATCGGCAGATCAGTGCTCTAGCTGCTCCTTCTGGAAGGTGCCCTGCTCGATCTCCCGGAAGGCAGCGAGGAGCTCCTCTTCTGTGTTCATGACAATGGGACCGCCCCAGGCAATCGGCTCATGCAGGGGAAGAGAGCTCAGGAAGAGGACATGAGAGGGGGCATCGGCATCCGCTTCGATCTTCACCCGGTCGCCCTCCTCGAGCTTGATGGCGGTCTTGGCACCGAGGGGAAGACCTCCTATGGTGGCACTGCCTTCGAGCGTGAATGCCATGGCTGAAGCCTCCTGTGCGACAGGAAGCGTGGCCACAGCTCTGGGCTCTAGAGCGATGTCAAAGAAATCGAGGGGCAGATGGTTTCCGGCGTATCCTCGATGCCGGATCCCTTCTCCATCTGTCAGGGTGCCAGCAAGCAGACGCACGCTCACGCCCCGATCCAGCGCTATGGTCTCGATATCGCGCTTGTGTATGGCATGGTAGCTGGGATGTGCCATCTTGTCCCTCTTCGGCAGGTTCAGCCAGAGCTGGATGCCGAGCAGGCGTTTGGCGGGCGGGATCTGCTCCTCGTGCTCGATGCCCGAGCCTGCGCACATCCACTGCACCTCGCCGGCGCCGATCGTGTCGGAAAATCCCATCGTATCGCGGTGCTGGATGGCGCCTTCTGCCAGATAGGTCACGGTCTCGATGCCGCGGTGGGGGTGCAGAGGAAATCCTGCCGTATAGGCATCAGGGTCGGTGCTGTCGAAGGAGTCGAGCATGAGGAAGGGGTCGAAGGCGGCTGCCGTCTCGGCTCCGAGCACGCGTACGAGGCTCACGCCGGCGCCGTCCTGGGTGCGGTATCCCTTTACGACATTGGTTCCGTGGCGGAACATGGTGGGTCCAATCTCTCAAGGAGCATCTGCTCTGGTGTCTGCTGCAGCAAGCATACCCTGGCCGCGTATATGTATGCGGCTGCATATCATATGCAGAGAATGCACATGAGCGCATCCGATGATGAGGAAACCATGTTGAAGCGGCGCCCGCAATGTTACAAGATCATGACACGGGGCAGATTCAAATGGAGTTTTACGGCTGCTCTGCCGAAAGCTGCATCTCCGCTCTAGACTGGTATGCGAACGGTTTCATCTTGACTGCGCCTGTCGGCGTCAAGGAGCTCATATGCAGAATAAGCGCCTGTTCGCTTATGCACTCATGCTGCCCTGTGCGGCCTTCATTACGCTCTTCCTGCTCATCCCCATGTTCGCCACCTTCCTGTCGACTGTCACCGGTACGGGTGCCTTCTCGCTGGACGGGTATTGGCAGACGCTTGCCGACACCTATTTCCAGCAGGTCTTCTGGCGGACCATCAGGCTGTCCCTGATCACGGTGGCCATCTGCATTCTGCTTGGCTTTCCGGCAGCCTACTATGTGGCGCGCGTCGCGAAGAAGAAGAGCCTCTTCATTGCGATGACGCTGTTTCCGCTCATGACAAGCCCAGTCGTGCGCTCCTTCAGCTGGATGGTGCTTCTCGGCAAGAAGGGCACAGCCAACACGCTTCTGCAGTCTCTCGGCATCATCTCTTCGCCCATTCCGATGCTCTACAACGAGTTCTCGATTGTCGTCGGCCTGGTGCAGCTTTTCCTTCCGCTGATGATCATCTCGACGGTGGGCGTGATGGAGAACATCGACGAAGACCTGATGCTCGCATCGAACAGCCTCGGTGCAAGCCGTACCACGAGCTTCTGGCGCATCATGTTCCCGCTTTCGGTGCCGGGCCTCATCACGGGCTCTGTGCTCGTCTTCTGCGGCAGCCTCACTGCCTATACGACACCTCAGCTCCTCGGCGGCTCCGATACGCGCATGCTGGCGACGCTGATCTATCAGGACGGCCTCTCGCTCAATGACTGGACCGCAGCCTCTGTGGTCGCAATCATCATGATCGTGATTGCGGTCATCGCAACGCTTCTTATCGGCAAGCTGGCCCGCAAGGTCAATCCGGCAGCAGCCTGATGCTGCAGCTTTTGGAGCAAGATTTCTCGGACGTTTAGGGAGACCCATGGCACTTCTGGAACTCAAGGATGTCACAGCCGGCTACGGCGACAACATGATCCTGAAGCACTACAACATCGCGATCGAGAAGGGGAAGCTCGTTTCTTTGCTGGGACCTTCGGGCTGCGGCAAGACCACGACGCTGCGCCTGATTGCCGGCTTTTCTGAGCCCCGGTCGGGCGAGGTGCTCTTCGACGGCAAGGACATCACCCGCATCCCCCCCAACAAGCGCAACTTCGGCTTCGTGTTCCAGAGCTATGCGCTCTTTCCGCACATGACGATCTTCGACAATGTGGCCTATGGCCTCAAGATGCGCGGCGTCGGCAAGGCAGAGATTGCCGAGCGCGTTCCCGAGATGCTCAAGACCGTCGATCTCGAAGGGCTCGAGAAGCGCTATCCGCGCGAGCTTTCCGGCGGCCAGCGCCAGCGTGTCGCCCTTGCCCGTGCTCTTGTCATCAAGCCGGACCTGCTTCTGATGGATGAGCCACTCTCGAACCTCGATGCAAAGCTCCGCGTGAAGATGCGTGTCGAGATTCGCCGCATCCAGCAGGAGCTGGGCATCACGACCATCTACGTGACGCATGACCAGGAGGAGTGCTTCGCTATCTCCGATGAGGTCGCGATTATGAACAACGGCGTCATCGAGCAGATGGACGATCCGCAGCGCATCTACCAGCACCCGAAGACCGAGTTTGTCATGAACTTCGTCGGCTTCGACAACCGCATCGAGCTGGTACGCGAGGATGGGTTCTGGAAGGCCAAGGACGGCACGAAGATCGAGGCCGCAGAGCCGCTCGATGCCGCAGAGGCGCTTGCCTATCTCCGCTCGGACGATGTGGAGCTTGCGCCCTGGGGCACGGAGGCCAAAAACTCTGTTCCAGGCACGATCGATGTCAAGACCTACCTGGGCAGGCGCTATCAGTACAACATCACGACGCCGCTCGGCACGCTTGTTGCCCGGGTCGAGGACGGCTCTGGCAAGGTAGGGGACAAGGTGGCACTCGTGCTGCCGCCTGAACGCATGGCTCTTATCCGGAAGCCGCAGCACTAAAAGGGGAGAAGGCTTCCGGTCTGACAAGGGAAACGAAAGGATGCCGCACACAATGAACAGCAACAATCTGAATCCGCAGGTGACCCGTCGCTCGATGCTCGGCCTTGCGGCTCTGGCAGGCTCTGCGCTTGCGCTCTCCGGCTGCGATACGGACTCTGATTCCGATGCCAGCTCGACGGGCACGGATGTCACGGTCGAGGGTGCCTACGATTCCAATGGTGCCCAGCTGGTGATCTCTACCTGGGGCTTCAACTCCGACCAGAAGCGCGAGCTTGTCTTCGAGCCGTTCGAGAAGGCCTTCAACTGCACGATCACGGTCGAGGAGGGCAACAACGGCGACCGCCTTGCCAAGATCCAGCAGAAGCCGGAGTCCTACGATATCATCCAGCTCTCCGACTACTACATGCAGCAGGCAATCGATGCCGGCCTCGTTGCCAAGATCTCTCCGAGCGATCTTTCGAACTATGATTCGCTCTACGACAAGGCAAAGACGCCCAACGGCGAAGGCTATGGTCCGGCCTATACCTTCACCCGTCTCGGCATCGTCTATGACAAGTCCGTCATCACCGAGCCGATCACGTCCTGGGCAGATCTGTGGAGGTCCGACCTTGCCGGAAAGCTCACGATTCCCGACTTCTCCACGACGGCAGGCCCGTGGATGCTGAACATCGCGGCCGGCCAGCTTGGCCAGGAGCTCACGGCCGACAACGCCCAGGCTGCCATGGACAAGCTTGCCGAGCTCAAGCCGAACCTCGTGAAGATCTACACCAAGTCCTCCGACGTCGTGAACATGTTCAATCAGGGCGAGGTCTCCTGTGCCGTCATCCTCGACTTCTCGTCGCTGACGATCCAGGAGGCATCCGACGACTTCGTCTGGGTCGATCCGACCGAGGGCACCTGGGGTTCCACGAACGTCACCGATGTCTGCGCAAAGAGCGCCAATGCCGATCTTGCCAAGGCCTTCATCAACTACACCCTCGACAAGGACGAGCAGACCCGCAATGCGCAGACGGGCGACGCGCCGTCGCGTCCGGATGTCGAGCTCACCGAGGACGAGGCCAAGGGCATGACCTACGGCGAGGATGTCGTGAACTCCATCCAGCTGCCGGACCTCGAGCTGCTGATCGAGAACAAGGCGACGTGGCAGAGCATGTGGAACAACCAGCTCAACACGAACGCCTAGCACGCACCGTGCTCCCGGCGCCTCGCAGGGGCGCCGGGAGGTCATTGCACGCCTTTGCAGGGGAGAAGCATGAAGCGCCGCACAAACCATACTCTTGTTGCCATCCTGACCGCTCTGGTCTACCTCTTCCTGGTAGGCCCGCTTGTGGTCATCGCTGTCTCTTCGTTCGGCAAGGAGGAGTACCTGCAGTTCCCGATTACGGGCTTCACGACGAAGTGGTTCTTCCACATGTTCAAGGTGGGAGACTTCGTCCCTGCCTGCGTCATGAGCCTCGAGATTGCAGCGCTTGCGACCGTGCTTGCCCTTGCGATCGGCGTGCCTGCCGCCTATGCCTATAGCCGCCATGAATTCCCGGGCAAGGCTGCCATCAATGTCATCTTCCAGTCGCCTGTCCTTATCCCTGGCATCGTAATGGGCTTTGTCCTCATGCGCTACATCGTGGTCCTGTTCAGCCTTCCGATCTTTGCAAGCCTCCTTGTCGGACACACGCTCCTGTGCATCCCCTATGTGATGCGCAATGTCGCCTCTGCCCTCCAGAATGTGGATGTCTCGGTCGAGGAGGCGGCTCTCTCGCTGGGTGCCACAAGGACGCAGATGCTCACCGGCATCGTGCTTCCGAACATCAAGTCGGGCATGCTTGCTGCCTGCATCCTGTCTGTGATCAATTCCTTCAACAATGTCCCGCTGTCGGTCTTTCTGTCCGGCCCGGGCACGACGCTTCTTCCCATCGCGATGCTGAACTACGTCGAGTACCACTTCGATCCTACTGTGGCTGCCCTATCGACCGCTCTTATGGGCGTCACCATCATCGTGATGATCGTCGTGGACAAGACGATGGGACTCGACAAGATCGCTTAGGAGCTTACCTATGAAGGTAGATCTTCTGCTGCAGGGCGCACAGGTCTTCGACAGCGCCTACCGCTGCTTCCGCACCGCTTCTGTCGCAATCCTGGATGGCAGGATCCTCTATGCCGGCACAGATGAGGAAGTCTTGAAGCAGATCGAGCCCCAGGAGGTCGCAGACCTTTCCGGACGCTGGGTCATTCCGGGACTCATCGATATCCATATGCATATCGAAAGCTCGATGGTCACGCCTCCGGTGTTCCTCAAGGCCGCCCTGCAGCATGGCACCTCGACCTGCATCGCGGAGCCCCATGAGATTGCCAATGTCTTCGGCACGGAGGGCATCGAGGAGTTCATCCGGCTTGCGCCGGCAGACGATCCGGAACATGCCGAGGTCTTCTTCGGGGCACCGAGCTCCGTTCCCTCGACAGATCTCGAGGATGCCGGCGCTGCTGTCACCCCTGAAGACATCTCTTTCCTTATGAAGAATCCCCGCGTGCGCTGCCTCGGTGAGGTCATGGATTGCCGTACGGTCATCTCCGAACCCCAATCCCGTGCCGCACGTGTCGTGAAGGCGGCCGAAGCATCCCGCACGGTGCCCATCATCGAGGGGCATGTGCCGGCATTTCTGGGCCTCGACCTTGCGCGCATCCTCTATGCCGGCATCGACTCGGACCATTGCGAGCAGACGCCCGAGCGCATGCGCCAGCGCTTCGAGATGGGCATGTTCGTCGAGGTGCAGCTCAAGTCCGTGACAAAGGAAAACATTGCGTATCTGGCAGCGCACCCCGAGCTCACAGGGCTCTGGAGCTTCGTGACCGACGATGTGATGGCAGACCAGCTCCAGCACGATCACCTTGCACGGGTCGTGCGCCAGGCAATCTCGTATGGCCTCGACCCTGCCTCTGCCATCATCGCAGCCACATCGTCTCCTGCAGTACGCATGGACCTGCGCGACAGAGGGCGCATCGCTCCGGGACGCCTGGCAGACCTCGTCGTGCTCGATTCGCTTGAGGGCTTCCATGTGGCTTCTGTCATACATCGCGGCTGCTGGGTGGACAGAGATTCTGCCGACACCTCGTCCCGCCATGACTTTCCCGAGCGCTACTACGAGAGCATCCATCTGGCGCCACGGACGCTGGACGATTTCGTGCTTTCGGCTCCCAAGGGCGCTGGCGCGGCCGTCAGAGTCCACACGATGGAGATACAGGAGCGGTCAACCTTCACGCCTGATCGGATCCGCGAGCTTCCTGTCGAGGAGGGACATATCGCCTGGAAGAGGTCCGGCGACCTGGCGCTGGCACGCGTCTTCGAGCGCCACCACGGCCTCGGCCTTTCGGGCACGGCCCTTCTTTCGGGCGCGTGCCTCAAGGAAGGAGCCGTTGCCTCGACCTGGGTGCACGACCACCACAACCTGCTCGTCGTCGGCGTGGATGAAGAGGACATGGTGCTTGCCGCGAATTCTGTCATCGCACGCCAGGGAGGCCTTGTCGTCGTGCGCGATGGCAAGATTGTGGCAGAGATGCCGCTTCCGGTAGCAGGCATCCTGACGGAAGATCCGCTTCCTTTGGCAGCAGAAAGGCTTGCAGCCGTGACACGTGCCCTCAGAGACCAGGGGTGGGGCAACAGCAACCCGGTCATGTCGCTCTGCACGATTGCGCTTCCGGTAAGCCCGGCGCTCAAGGTGACCGACCGGGGCCTTGTCGATGTGCGCCAGGCAAAGCTGGTCGATCTTGTCCTGCCGGAAGGGGAGGCGTGAGGATGGCAAGAAAAGTCCTGATGGATGCCGACCCGGGCAACGACGATGCGCTTGCCCTCATGATGCTTGCGGCGCAGCCTGACATCGATCTGGTGGCGCTTGCGACCGTGGCAGGCAATGTGCCGGCAGACGTGACGGCACGCAATGCCCTCGACCTTGTCGCATACCTCGGCCTCGATATCCCTGTCGCTCAGGGATCTGTACCTCTCCTTGCACACTATGAGCGGCTCTCTGCAAGCCTCATGGGACCGCGGGGGCTCGGTGCTGCCGAGCTTCCCCACGCAGAAGGCGCGCTCTCGTCTCTGCCGTCTGCCGAGCTCATCTGGCAGATGCTGTGCCGCTACCCGCATGAGCTCGAGATCCTGGCGACAGGGCCGCTCACGAATCTGGCACTGCTCATCCGGCTGCATCCCGAAGCACCCCGTCTCATGAAGCGGCTTGTCCTTATGGGTGGTTCGCGCTTCGGAGGCAATACGTCGCCTGCTGCCGAGTTCAATATCCATACCGACCCCGAAGCGGCACATATCGTGTTCTCTTCGGGCGCACCGCTTTCGATGGTGGGGCTTGAAGTCGGCTACGACCACCGGCTCAGAAGGGAAGACTTTGCCCGTCTGGCCACGTGCGCTCCCCGGATCGGTGCCTTTGCAGGCCAGCTCTTCTTCTATCCTGGAACGCCCGAGCATACGCTCTCCGAGCGCGGATGGCCGGTCTTCGATTCGCTTGCCGCTGCCGTGCTGATTGATCCTGAGGCTGCCGAGACGGCCGACTGGTTTGTGGGCGTGGAAACCAGAGGCGAGCTTACCTACGGCGAGACGGTCGTCGACGAGAAGGGGCGTCTCGGGAAGGACCCCCAGACAAAGGTGGTTCTCGGCTTTCCGCACGGCCGCTATCTGGAATTGCTTGCGCAGAGCCTGAAGGCGCTTGACTGAGAGCTGGACCTGGCTGCCTGGCCCGGACGGGCGGCTGCAAGAGCATCCTCTGGAGATGGAAAAGCAGCCCAGAAACGATCTCTGGGCTGCTTCTCTGGTTTTTGGACAAGCGCCTGCCATGCCGTCCTATCTGGTCTGGGAGGCTGTGCCTTCCTGCAGGAGCTGCTCTGCGCGCTCGGCCCTTGCAAGGAACGCTTCGAGGCTGAAATAGCCTTTTGCCTCTGCCCAGAGCTGGCCTTCTGCGTAGAAGCGAAGCGTCGGGGCTGAGAGCACATCTGCCTGGGCTGCAAGGGCAGGGTGCTCGTCGAGCGAGATGTAGACGGCTGCAAGCGGAAGATGCCCCGGTGTCTTTTCGCGTTCGTCAAGCCAGGAATCAATCTTCTGGTGCAGCGCTCCGCAAGGTGCGCAGGATTGTGTCCCGAACTGAAGAAGCGCCAGGGGAGAGCTGGCGATGATATCCTCCAGCTGCTCTCCTGGCGCAAGCTCTCTCAGGTGCATCCTGAACTTAGAGCTGGGCGTCGATGCGGCCCTTGAGCATTGCCTTCGGCATGCCGCCGACCATCTGGTCCACGACCTTGCCATCCTTCAGGATGAAGAAGGCCGGGATGCTCATGACATTGAAGGCCTGTGCGAGTTCAGGCTGCTCGTCGGAGTTGACCTTGCCGACCTTGAGCTTGCCCTCATACTCGTTTGCGATCTCTTCGACCACCGGCATCATTGCACGGCAGGGGCCGCACCAGTCTGCGTAGAAGTCGACGAGGACGGGCTCCTTGCTGTCGAGGACCTCTTTCTGGAAGTTCTCTTCTGTGAACTGATACTCCATCGTCTATACCTGCTTTCATGTCTCATGCACGCTCTGTGCGTGCCTTCTAATTGATACCCATTGTATGAGGTATAAAATACGGAGCAAGTACGCAGTTTTAGTTGATGTGGTAAGGAAAAACTGACCATGGCAGAGAGAAAGACGATGGCGCCCTGCTTTGCAAGCGCCGATGCAAGCATCACGGGGTCGGGCTGCGCTCTGAGGCGTGTCCTCGACGCGGTGGGCGGCAAGTGGAAGATCCTGCTCCTCGTTGCGCTCTCGCAGTCAGAGGAGCTCCGCTACGGCGAGCTCCGCAAGCTTGTCTTCGGTATCACGAACACGATGCTTGCCTCATCCTTGAAGGAGCTCGAGGCAGACGGCCTTGTGGAGAGGCATCAGTACGACGAGATGCCGGTGCGGGTCGAGTACCGTCTCGCGCCGCGTGCCCGCACCCTCATTCCCATCCTGATGGAGCTCAAAGATTGGGGAGAGGCCCATCTCATGCAGGCAGACGAAGCCTGATCAGGCCCAGCTGCAGCCGCCGTCGATCTCGGACCTGTCGCCGATGCCGAGCTCGTAGCGCTCCGTCGCCTTCATCATGTTGAGCTCGGCGAGCTCGATCTCTCCCTCGATATACGGCTCATAGAACTTGTCGATGCCGCAGGCATCGAGCGAGCAGTCGCCGCAGTCATCTCCCCAGGAGAGGGCTTCTGTGACGATCTGGATGCGCTCCTCGCGCGTGGTATCGGCAATCTTCGTGCTTCTCATAGCGTTCCTTCCTGGCTTATGTCCTTCTCCAGTATGGCACGAAGAGGGAGGGCTGACATATGTTCTGCCAGCCCTCCCTCATGTTCGCTCCTGCCAGATTTCAGACGTTTCCGCACCGGACCCGGTCGAGATAGTTCTTCGCTACATCTGCCAGATGGTAGACGGTCTCCACGGGCGTCGGCTCGTCCGTGTTCATATGCCATCTTGGGAAGAAGCGGGTGATGTGGAGCGTGATGGGATCTCCTTCCGTCGGGATCTCCGAGAGCCACTTCGCGATGCTCTCCACATCCTCGTCCTTGTCATTCATGCCGGGGACGATCAGGGCCGTGACCTCGAGGTGGCAGGTCGGCGTCGCAGCCAGAATCTCGATTGTCTTCTGGACAGTCGCGAAGTCTCCGGCACAGTTGTCGTAGAACTTCTGGCTTGGTCCCTTGAGGTCGATGTTCGCCGCATCGATCAGGGGCGCAAGCTTGCGGATGATAGGCTCGTTTGCGCAGCCATTCGAGACAAGGATGTTCTTGAGGCCTGCCTGATGTGCCAGCACGCTGCAGTCGCGCACATACTCCCAGCTGACAAGCGGCTCGTTGTAGGTATAGGCAATGCCCGAGACGAAGGGACCTTCTTCCCGGAGCCTCTGCGCCGAAGCCACAAGCTCTATCGGCGAGACTTCCTTCCAGGGCACGCCGCCTTCTCCGGTCTGCGAGATCTGCCAGTTCTGGCAGAAGGGGCAGCGCAGGTTGCAGCCGTAGCTGCCGACGGAGAGCACCGTCGTGCCAGGCATGAAGTCGGAGAGCGGCTTCTTCTCTATCGGATCGAGCGCTATGGATGTAAGCCTGCCGTAGCTCTCAGAGACGATCTTCCCGTCTCGGCATGCACGGGCACGGCAGAATCCAGCCTGTCCCTCCTTGAGATGGCAGGCATGCGGACAGACCGGACAGGTCACAGTGCTCTCTCGCTTCTCTTCCATCAGATGTGTCTCACCACTTCGAATCGTTCGAGCTGGACGTCTTCCTCTTTCGGATTGATGCCGCCCTTGCGGGCTGCAATCTTCACCTGCTCCTCTGGCGTATCGATGCCGTCAAGATCGGGCAGCAGGAGCCCGCGCCTGCCGTCGGGCGTCGAGACGATGACGCCGAAGCGCCTTGGGTCGAGCTCAGAGAGGCTGTCGATCGGCTCGGGGTCTCCAAGCACATCGACCGAATAGACAAGCTCGGGAAGCTCCGATTCCTTCACGGCAGAGAAGCGCGGGTCTCTCGTGCCGGCAGAGATAGCGTTGGCGCAGATCTCCTCGGCGAGGTTTGCCCTGGTCGGTGCAATCGTGCCGATGCAGCCTCTGAGCTCGCCGTCCTCCTTCAAGGAGACGAAGCATCCAGCGCGGGGCTCTGTGAGCTCGGCTGGAAGGCTGGCATCAGGAACGATGCGCTTTCCTGTCTTCACATAGGTCTCGAGAGACCTTCTTGCCAGCTGGACGAAGGGGTCCTCATGCTCCTTGCGCTCGTGCATCTTCTCCGTGTGCGCTTCTTCGTACGCTTCGAGGAAGCAGCGGCTCTCGTCGCGCTTGTCGGAGGTCGGCGTGAAGGCGGCAACGCCGTAGCCGACACCGAAAGGGCCTTCGTGGGACAGAAGCTCTGAGGAGACAGGGATGCCGTCAAGCGCTCCTGCCATGATCTGGAAGCTCCGAAGACCGCATTCTGCGGCACGGTCTGCGAAGCCCCGGTCCATCGTGAGCAGGCGCAGGAAGTCTCCTGTCTGGAAGATGTCGCAGATCTCCTTGTCGAACTCGGGGCCTTCCTTTGCATATCCATAAGGCCCATCAGCCTTGAGCTTATGGGAGAGGTCGCCCGAGGCGACGAAGACACATTTGCGTCCGAGCTTCTCTGCGGCTGCCTGGATGGCCTGGCCGAGCTCATAGTGGGCAGCAGGGGAGAGGCCAGAGAGGCCGACACGCACATACTTCGCGCCCTTGTAGTGGTGCTCGATGAAATGGACCGGGATCATCGTTGCATGGTCGAGCGAGCTGTCCTGCTCATAGGAGGTGCCGGCAGAAAGGTGGCGCTCCTGCGCAAGCCTGTCGAGCTCGTCCGTGAATTCCTCGTCGTAGGCAATCTCGTAGCGTGCTTCCGGTGCTCCGAACTGAGCGAAGGAGCCACGTGCTCCCTTGCCCGGAGAGATGTGGTTGTAGTCCCGGTACATCACGGTATGGGGAGAGGAGATCACTATCGTGTCAGGAGCTATGGCAGCGATGCGCCTGCCTACTTCCTCGTAGGCATCTATCGTCTTCTGGATGCCCTTCTCTTCGCCCCGGCCGACTTCGGGGATGATCAGTGGCGGATGCGGAACCGCGAATGCAGCAGCAATGCCCATGATGTGCCTCCCAAATGCGCATGCACGCGCGACAGAGCCTGCAATGCATTGCTGTATATACCCAGGCATAAACTTTTGAACATGTGTCGGGTTTCATGGACGGCAGGGTTCTGTCCTTGAAAGGACTATGTGCAGCAAAGAAACAGAAAGGCAGACATAGCTGCTCTTTGGCTATGCTGGATTCGATGCAATGAGGAGGACGGGAGCCGATGGAACAGCGGAGCAGCAGAGGCAGCGTGCGCAGGGCACAGGGGCTTGCCCAGGCAGGAAGGCGTCCGGATGAGAGTCCGGAGGAGTTCCGTGCCTGTGCAAGGAAGCGCCGCTATGCGACGGCTGTCGAGGCGAAGAAGGCTGCAGCCCATGGTGCGCACAAGAAGGACGCGCCGCAGCTCTATGTCTATGCCTGTCCCTATTGCGGAGGCTGGCATCTCACGCACAGAAAGCCGCGCTCTTGAGTGCAGTTTTCGGACAGATGGGCATCCATCTGCCGTATGCTTGTCAGGAAGATGAGTGAAAGCTGCGGGAAGGGGAGCCCATGGACTTCGTATCCGACGATCAGATATTGCTCGGCAGGGAAGCGGAAAGCCGCCATGAGCTGCTCCGCATGCTCTGCGCACAGGCCGAGGCCCTGGGCATCGTGAAAGACGACGAGGCAGCCTATCAGGCCTTCCTGGCAAGGGAAGAGCTCGGTGCAACCGGTCTCACCGAAGGCTTTGCCGTGCCTCATGCCAAGAGCGCCACGATTGTACGCCCTGCGGTCATGGTCTGGAAGAACAAGACCGCCGTACCTTGGCCTTCCTTCGATGAGAAGCCGGTCGATATCGCGGTTGCCCTCTTCGTGCCTGAAGCAAACAGGGAAGAGCATATCCGTCTGCTTTCGAAGACGGCTGTCCTTCTGATGGATTCTGCCTTCCGCACGATGCTCCGGGAGAGCGAGGACGCGCACACAATAGCTTCTGCCATCTTGGATGCACTGGCGCAGGAATAGCTGCCCTGCGTTTCCTGTCCTTTTCCGCCTGCGCCCTTCCAGCATCCGCTGGGAGGGCATCTTCTTGGAGCATTTTGGGGCTTCGGAGATTTTTGGCTACGGGCTCCTTCTTCGGGTAGGTCTTATATGTGCGCGAAGGGAGCGAGAAGAGATGGACAGCATCGAGGAATGGAAAGGGCGTCCAAGCGCAGAGCTTCCGCTCGAGATCGTAGGCGCCTTGGCGAATCCGCATATCACATTGGTGTCTGAGGGGAAGGCAGAGGCTTTGGTGAAAGACTCCGCCCTGGCCCAGGAGACGGGATATAGGCTCGACGACGATGGAGTATGGCAGATTGCCATCTCCTCAAGTCTTCCCGGCGTCACGCCTGACATGCTGCGCTGGCTCTTCTGGTGGTGCCCCAAGGCGGACGAGCGCTTCTGTGCCCTCTATCCTGAATCGCATGAGACGATCCTCTTCCGCGAGTCGGACAGCTCCTATTTCGAGCGCGTCGAGCGTCCCCATTTCCAGGACAACATGGTCTATGTGACGGAGCGCGTAGGCAGAGAGGGGACAGCTTCTGCCATTCGCTTCGTGAAGCCGGAAGAGTGCGCGCTCGATCCGAAGAAGCTCCACCAGGAAGGCGTGCCCTATGCGCTCTGCGCAGAGATCGGCACGAACCGCGGTGCCATGATGCATACGCGCTTCATCGGCCTCTTCCACAAGACAGACGAAGGGCTCCATTTCACAGGCCGCTTCTGGGTTGGCTCCATGCTTCCCTGGAAGTGGATGAGGAAGAGGATGTTCACGGAAGAGAGCGCCCGTGCACTCTGCGAGCATGCCTCCATCGAGGCCAGGAACCTGGCAGAACGCCTGCCTTCGCTCTATGAAGCCTATGGGCCAGGAGATGAGCGCTACAGGCAGGAGCCTGAGCCGAAGAAGCAGAAGAAGCACAGGAAGCGCTGAGAAGAAACGAGGCCAGAAGCGCATGCTTCCGGCCTCGATGCTTTTCCATGCTTTGTGGCAAAGATCACTTCTGCTCGGGCTTGTCTTCCTGTACAGACTGGATGAAGGCGACGGGGTCGATGGCAGGCAGGATGAAGCCATTGAGTGCCGTCTGCGCCGTGAGCGTCACGAAGTTCGAGCGCATGTGCGAGTAGAGCGCCATGACGCCCTGGGTACGGAGCACCTCTGCCGGATCGGCGTCCTTGCCGAGAGCGGACTTCGGGACAGCGACCACGGTATGGCCTTCAAGCGTCGAGCGCGCATAGACCTTGTCGCGGTTGCCGGTCTCGGTGAGGGCAAGCTTCACCGTCAGGGGCACATCGATGCGCCAGAGCGCCTCGCCGTCCTCTGTGGCCTCCTCGAGTGGCTGCGGGATGGTCGTGAGCGTGAAGCTCGCATCATAGGTATCGGGAATCTCCTCTTCTGCCGTGAACTCGACGCGGGTCAGGCAGAGGACCTCGATGCGGAGCGGTGAAAGAAAATTCTTGCTCATTGAGCGGATCCTTCCAAGCGTGCGGGGCCCGAAGGCCAATCCGGAATCATTCAGACTTCGATGGTAACGCAAATCCGTAGCCCCAAGCCTGGCACATCTGCAAGCGCAGAAAACGGGACAGGGGAGCTCCAAGGTGACCGTATGGCTTTTCAGGTCAGGACTCGTACCTCGGCTATGATGGGATGACGCAGAAGAGCCTGGAGGGGGAGGCAATGGCAGAGAAGAAGAGCGCAGGCATGCATGCAGCAAAGCATGTAGCAAAGGGCAGGAAGGCATCTTCCAAGAGCGCTTCTTCTGCCAAGAGCGCCTCTTCCAAGAAGGGCAGCTCTGCCAAGCATGCGAAGAGCGCGAAGGACGGCAAGAGCAAGAAGAAGCTCACGAAGAAGCAGGAGCTCATCCGCCACCGCGTGAAGCTTGTGGCAATCATTGCCGCTATCGTCTGTGCCATCGCCGTCGGCATCCGCCTCTTCATCTTCGAGCCGACGGTTTCGGGCACATTCCATGGGGCAGAGCTTCCGAGTGCCGAAGCTATCGAGACGAGCCCCTACGACTGGAGCTTCCTTCTTCGTGGTGTCGATGGCAGGCTCCACTATGTGGTCTCCGGCACAGAGGAGAGCAGGTCTGGCATCGATGTGTCGGCCCATCAGGGAGATATCGACTGGCACAAGGTGCGTGCAGACGGCATCTCGTTTGCAATCATCCGTCTTGGCTACCGCGGCACCGAATCCGGCACGATCCAGCTCGACGAGCGCTTCAGGCAGAACCTCCTCGGTGCCCAGATGGCTGGCCTCAACATCGGCGTCTACTTCTACTCGCAGGCAACGACCGTGGCGGAAGCCGAGGAAGAGGCAGACTTCGTGCTCTCGGAGCTTGGCGCCACGCAGCTTGTGTATCCGGTCGTCTTCGACTTCGAGCCGACAGGATCTGATGGGGCACGCATCTCTGGCATGAGCGCAGACGAGATGTTCGCCGTGGCAAAAGCCTTCTGCGACAGGATTGCTGCCTCAGGCAGGACTGCCATGCTCTATGGCAACTACTACGACCTTCAGGATATGGAGTATACGGGACTCTGGCAGTATGGCTATTGGCTGGCGTCCTATACGGACCTGCCGTCGGCTGACATCCCGTTCGCGATCTGGCAGTACTCGGCAGAGGGTACGGTCTCAGGGATCGATGGGTACGTCGATCTCGATATCGACCTCTCGAAGGTGCTCCAGGCTTCGCTTGCCTAGTCCCTACCAGGGAATGCTGTCATCGAAATCGCAGTTGTAGGGACCGGCATCCTCTGCCGCTCCGTCGTCTTCGCCCTGGGCGAAAGCATCCATCTCTTCCGGATCCCCGTAGAACTCTGCCTCGGTCACCTCGTGCCAGGAGTCATCGGTCCAGTCAACGACCTCGTCTTCTGCACGCGGACGGTTCATGAAGGCCGTGAAGGCAGCCTGGGCCTCCTCGGAGCGCTCCTCCTCGATCCAGCGGCTGCGCTCGGAGACGAGCGTCACGGCCTCGTCTGCTGCCTCCTCGAAGGAATGGGGACGGCAGCGGCGCAGGTATTCTGCCATGCGCTGCATCGTCTTGGGGCCGCGCACGTACTGCGCGAGCGCAAGGCCGAATTCCTTCGGGTAGCCAATCTCCTGCGCTGCCGACACGAGGTCCTGAAGCGCCTGTCCATACTCGTCCATCGTGGCTTCCTTTCTTTATGCATGCTTCCTTGCAAGCATAGCTGTCACGCCGGCTGTTGCAGCGGCAAGAACGGAGAGCGCACCTCCCACGAGGCCGAGCATGGAAAGGCCTGAGGCTGTCACGACAGCGCCGCCTACGGCCGTGCCGAAGGAGATGCCGACATTGAAGGACATGGGCTCAAGGGAGCTTGCAAGTGTCAGGGCCTTTGGATAGCGCGTGCGGGCAGCATGCATGAAGAGGGAGACGCAGGGAACGGAAGCCAGATACATGAGGAGGGCGAGGGCAAAGATCAGGACAAGGGCAGGGACGGCCGCTCCGCCGACTGCCCAGAGGCCTATGAGGACAGCAGCCTGCGCAAGGAAGGTGACGATCAGGGCGCGCACGCCGAAGCGGGAGTCGATCCAGCCGCCTGCGAGGTTCGAGATGAAGGTCACGGCGCCGTATGCCATGAGCGTCGTGGAAGCGGCAATCGTGTCCATGCCGAGGATGGTCTCGAGGTAGGGCGTCACGTAGCCGTAGAACGTGTAGACGGAGCCCTCGCCGAAGACGAAGATCAGCATGGCAGCAATGACCTGGGGCTCCTTGAAGAGGCATGCCTGCTCCCTGAACGTGGCAGGCTCGTCGGTCGCGCCCTGGCGCGGAAGGAACCAGAGGCAGAGCGCGCAGGTAAGGATAGCGAGGGCCAGCACGCCGTACATGAAGACATGCCAGTTCGCGACATCGGCTATGAACTTGCCGGCAGAGGTCGCGACGACCATTGCGACGGAGTAGGACGCATAGACAAGCGAGAGGGCCCAGGAGCTCTTCTCAGGTGTCGTGAGCTCCGGGATGAACGTGAGCCCGACGGCCAGAAGCGCGCCCGAGACGGAGCCAATCAGGATGCGGGAGACCAGAAGGACAGAGAAGCTGGTGGCAAGGGCGGAGATGATGTTGCCAGCACAGAAGATGAGGCTATAGGCGAGAAGCAGGCTGTATCTCTTGAAGCGTCCGCAGGAGAGCGCAAGCACCGGTGTCATGACCGCATAGGGCAGGGCAAAGAGACTGATGAGCTGGCCTGCCGTGGCAAGGCTCACATTGAGGTCGGCTGCCAGGTCGGACTCGATGCCGATGACGGAGAACTCGGAGCAGCCGAGGGAAAATCCCAGAAGGACGAGGAGCGCCAGGCAGATACGGGCGCGGACAGGGGAGACAGAAGCTTGGACAGTGCTGGACAAGAGATGTGCCTCTCTTTCTGATCGGATGAGTCCTGTCAGCCTAGCATGCCTGGCAGGAGCCAAAACCATCTTCACAGCGGCGCCATCTGCTGTGCTGCCTTGATGCTGTTCTGCAGCTGGCATGTCAGTACACCTTCCTGTCTGCCATGCTGTTTGGGTCTTCAGGAACTGCGTGAAAGGTGATTTCCAGTGGCAGAGGAACAGACAGTCACAGGGGCTCCGCTCAAGCGCCGCCAGATGCTTGCGCTCATAGGCCTCGTCGTGGCAGCATTCGTCTTCAATACATCTGAGTTCATGCCGGTAGGCCTCCTTTCCGATATCGCGGCAAGCTTCGCTCTCACCGATGCCCAGGCAGGCTTCATGATCTCGGTCTATGCCGCAGGTGTCGCGGTGCTGTCCTTGCCGCTCATGGCATGGGCATCGCGCTTCGGCTTCAAGGAGCTCCTGCTCTCCGTTGTCCTCATCTTTGCGGCAGGACAGGTGCTCTCGGCCCTGGCACCGACCTATGCCTTCCTGATCTGTGCCCGTCTCGTCGTCGCCGTGGCCCATGCCATCTTCTGGTCGATTGTCATGATCTGTGCCTCGAAGGTGGCAGGTCCTGCTCACGAAGCCCAGGCCATGAGCATCGTGGCGACGGGTTCCTCGATTGCACAGATTGTCGGCATGCCGCTGGGACGTGCGGTCGGCCTCGCTGTGGGCTGGAGGATGACCTTCGGTCTCGTAGGCGTCGTGGCTCTCATCGACCTTGCCTTCCTCTTCCGCGTCTTTCCTTCGCTTCCCAAGGTAGAGCGCTTCACGCTTTCCCGCCTTCCGCATCTGGCAACGTGCGCGCCCCTCATCGTGCTCTTCTGCGTGACCGTGCTTCTTGCGGGAGGGCACTATGTCGCCTATGGATATATCGAGCCGTACCTCAGGGACGTGGCAGCCTTCTCGGCCTCAGGCATCACGGGCGCCCTCATCCTCTTCGGCGTTGCCGGCCTTCTTGCCTCGGTGCTCTTCGGAAAGTTCTATGACGGACACAGGAGAAGCTATCTTGCGGTCTCGACAGCAGCGGTCGTGCTTGCGCTCCTGCTGCTCCTTCCAGCATCCTCATCTGCCATCGGTGAGGCAGCGGATCTCGTGGTCTGGAGCCTCGGCCTTACCTCTTTCGGCATCGCCTTCCAGGCACTCATCATCGAGATTGCAGACCCGAGAGATGCCTCTGTCGCTATGGCTGCCTACTCAGGCCTCTACAATCTCGGCATCGGCGCGGGCACAGCCTTGGGCGGAGCGGCACTCGATGGACTCGGTGCGGCATCGCTCGGCTTTGTCGGAGGAGGCCTTGCGCTTGCAGGCGCCCTTGCCCTTGACTTCCTGTTCCTTCCGCTTTATATGCGGGTCAGAGATGGCGTACGCAAGACTGCGTAGAGTGCGGGACGAAAACAGACAGGTGTCCATCCGTCTGCAGAAAACAGGCCTACATGCGGTCTGAAGCCGAAAGAGCGGGGTTGAGCACCTCACGTTTCGTGTCGGGCTCAAAAAATGTGCCCGGCCACTCTTACTGAAAAGAAGTTCGCGCCGCCACTTCACCCTTCCATTCTCCAGGCCGAATGGCATGGGAAAGAGTCGCCCGGAGAGCCTGAGATCGTCCGGCTCCTCGGAAAAAGACGATGGGGAATGAGCGCTTCTCCTTCGTGTGCGCGGAGATTGTGCGCCTTGTACGGGCGGGCTCCGGCATCGAGAAGAGCGAATGCAGAGCCACAGAGGTCGAAGGACGCCCTGCCTTCCGGGCAAAGCGCTCCCTGCGCCAGGGACCCGAGATGAAAAGAGCCCAGAAGGAGGCAGCGCTCAAGAGCCTCAAGAGGGCCGAGTATGTGCACGGGCATGCTCATTGAAGGCGTGTCCGATTCAGCGTCACAAAAGAAGATGAGAAGCCCTTCTCCCGTTACGAGGCGCTCTCTGCTGCTCAGCTGTCGCTCGAGGACTTATCGAGGGATCTTCGCGCCTAGGAGAAGATGGAGGCGGAGACCGAGGCCTTGCTCTTCGGCAACCATAGGTACTCGATTTCAAGGACCGGGGAAGAAAGCAAAAGACCGGCCAAATGCTCCCGATAGCACGGCTCCACGAACGGTGGCGCCTGCCGGGAAGAGATTGTCTCTGCCCTAGGTCCCCGGGAGACAGGCAAGCTCGAGAAGAAAGGCATCGAGATCCATGCGACTGAGATAGGGCGGGCAGACGACAGGCAGGCACAGGGCGTCTATCTGGGCGAGCACGTCGAGCGGCTTCCTGAGAAGCTCGCAAAGTAGCTCCGGCAGGGTGTTGCGGCTGCGTTCGAGGCAGGAGAGGATAGTGCTGCCTGGCGAAATGAACGACAATGCTGATTGAAAACGGATGCATGTTTGGATGGAGCGAGCATGGAAGAGCACGGTATGGACGGCAGGATTCTCGGCTACGATCCGTCAGATCCCCAGTCGATACTGGAGTATGCCGAGCGGCTGGAAGGCCATACGCTGCGCGAGATGACGGATGCAAAGAAGATTGCGGATTCCAAGAGGCGCAAAGGCTCCTTCGGCAACGCTATGGAGGAATACTACTTCGACTATGCCCCGAACAGCAGCTCTGAGCCAGATTTCGCACAAGCTGGCGTCGAGCTCAAGACAACTCCGATGAAGCATGTGAGAAAGAATGACCTTGTCGCAAAGGAACGCCTGGTCATATCGATGATCGACTACATGGATGTCGTAAATGAAACGTTCGAGACAAGCCACTTCATGGAGAAAGCTAGGGATATCCTGCTTGTCACCTATCTCTGGGAGAAGGATGCCGATCCTCTCGATTACGAGGTCATCATGGCAGATCTCTGGACCATTCCAGAAGAGGACCTGCCTCAGATAAAGCGCGACTGGGAAACTGTCGTCAACAAGGTGCGCGCGGGTCATGCAGAAGACATTTCGGGCTCGGATACGATGTATCTCGAAGCCTGCACGAAGGCGGCAACATCCGAGAATAGACGCAAGCAGCCGTGCTCGGATGTTCCAGCCAAGCCCCGTGCATGGGCTTTCAAGGCTTCCTATATGACTGCGATAGAACAAGGCCTGCTCGACAGGAAGACTGGAGCAGGAACCAGTCTTGCCAGGAAGGGGCAGGACATCAACCTTCTCGGGCTTGTGCGCGAACGGTTTGAGCCGTATTTCGGCCGGACAGAGGAAGAGCTTGCACAGCATTTCGGCATTTCGAAGTCGCTCAACCGCTGTGCACGCATAACCAAGCGGATTCTCGGAGTGGACGAGAATTCGAAGATCGAGGAATTCGAGAAGGCGAACATCAAGCCGAAGACCATGCGCATCAAGCGCAATGGCAGGCTGAAGGAGTCGGTGTCCTTTCCGTACTTTGACTACCGCAAGCTCGAGATGACAGATTTCGAAGATTCCGACTTCCACGATGAGCTGCTTCAGAAATACCTCTTTGTCATCTATCGGGAAGATGAGAGGGAAGATGGTGTCTATCGGCTTGCTGATGTCATGTTCTGGCAGATGCCGGACAAAGATCTCGATGAGGCGAAGCGCTGCTATGACCAGATGCGCCAGAATGTGAGAGAAGGGCATGCAGAGATATCGGTGAAGAGCACCGAGAACCGCTGCTGCCACGTGCGACCTCATGGCCAGAACGGTAAGGATACAAGGCCTCAGCCTCACGGCAGGCCGGTCGTGAAGAAGTGCTTCTGGCTGAATGCTGGTTATTTGAGCGACGAAATCGCCAAGGCCCTTTTCTGACAGCCATATGTGTCTGCGAAATGCGTCAGCTCTGTGTGTCCCGTCGAGCGTCCCGAGTTGTAGGTTCGGTTAGGTCGAGCGTTCCCTGCTGTAGGTTCGGTTAGTATAGGTGGGCACTGAGTCCACAGCAGCGATAGGAGAAACGTGGACAATGGCATCAAGATAGCCGAGCTCTTTGCAGGGGTTGGCGGGTTCAGGCTTGGCCTGGACGGCTACAGGAATCCGGAACACCCTGAGTGGGACCTGCCATCGGCAGGTCCTTTCAAGACCATATGGGCAAACAACTGGGAGCCGCCCGGAACGGCGGGGCGCCAGTTTGCTGCGCGCTGCTATGCAGCGCACTTCGGCGAAAATTCCATCATCAATGAGGACATTAATGCTGTCATGAACCAGGTCGAGGCCGGAGAGCGGAACGTTCCGTCTGTCGATATGGTTGTTGGCGGCTTCCCCTGCCAGGACTATTCGGTTGCGCGTCCGCTCTCTCAGTCGGGCGGCATCGAGGGCAAGAAAGGCGTTCTCTGGTGGGATATATACCGGTTCCTCAAGGTGCAGCTCGCCATGGATAGGGACAATGCGCACTACTGTCTCTTCGAGAATGTGGACAGGTTGCTCAAGAGCCCTGCAGCGAGGCGTGGCCGTGACTTCGCAATCATTCTGAGCTGCCTTGCATCTCTTGGATACAGTGTCGAGTGGCGTGTCGTGAACAGCGCCGCCTATGGATTCCCGCAGCGCAGGAAGCGCATCTACATCTATGC
>Ga0256406_1001015_pt1 | contig 46945 bp, 37 predicted proteins | sample RumenRJG_03DNA_FD_185986 | JGI IMG/M metagenome (GOLD analysis project Ga0256406, IMG submission 185986) | Bovine rumen microbial communities from Lethbridge, Alberta, Canada - RJG_03 | ecosystem: Host-associated > Mammals > Digestive system > Stomach > Rumen | place: Canada: Alberta | collected... | reverse complement strand
ACCGCCGCAAATCAGGGCTATCTGACGCCGGCAACGGAATTTGCAGGCGAGTATCGTCATCCGGTTTACCATTTCGATGCAAAAATCTACGAGCACCGCGTATTTGACAGCCACGGCAAGGCAGATCCTTCCGTGGAACTCAGATTCGGACCGAATATCAAGGACTGGCCGTCGATGCCTGAGCTTCCGGAAAATCTGATACTGAAGGTCGTTTCCGAGATTCATGATCCGGTAACCACGACGGATGAGCTGATTCCATCGGGAGAAACTTCTTCCTATCGCTCCAATCCGCTGCGCCTTGCGGAATTTGCCCTTTCCAGAAAGGATCCGCTGTATGTAGGCCGCGCGAAGGAAGTGCAGAAGGCGGAGAAGGCGCTCGAGGCAGGGCAGTGTGCAGGTGAGGCGCTGCCGGAGCTGAGGCCTGTGGTGAGAACGATCAGGTCCATGTTCCCGGAGGTCAGCCATGACAATTTCGGCGTCGGGTCGACGATTTTTGCGGTGAAACCGGGAGACGGCTCCGCGCGTGAACAGGCGGCGTCCTGCCAGAAAGTCCTGGGCGGCTGGGCCAATATCGCCAATGAATATGCAACCAAGAGATATCGTTCCAACCTGATCAACTGGGGTATGCTTCCGTTCCTGATTGAGAAGGGAGATCTTCCCTTCCACAACGGCGATTATCTGTTCTTCCATGACATCAGGAAGGCTGTTGAAAACAAGGATGACGAAATCACGGCATACCGGGTGGATCCGGCAGCCGGAACGATGGAGGCGTTCAAAGTCCGCACGGGCGCGCTGACCGACGATGAGAGAGAAATTATTCTCGACGGCTGCCTGATCAATTATTACAGAAATCACAGAAGCTGACAGACACAGCACAGGGATATACAGAACAGTCACAGGCATCCGGCCGGCGCAGATATCGCCCGGCCGGGTGTTTTTTATGTCGTGAGAAGTCTCAGAACAAAAAAAACAGCTTACGCACATTTCAGCTGAATTTTACCTGAACATGAAAATCAGGGCGGCAGAAATCGATTGAGCAGGCTGAATAATCAGAATATTCATCAATGATAAAAACGAATACAAAATAATTGAAAAATATATGAGAAAAGTGTTGACAATAACGGACTTGTATGTTAACTTATAGTTACAAAATAAAAAACGGATTTGAAAAGAGCCGGATTTCCTACCCGGCAGTGAGATCCGAAACAAGGAGGTACAGACCAATGGGAACACCACCGGCAACAGATCCTCAATATGACGGCGGTCCTGCATAGCGGTTCCCGAAAGAAAGACCTTTATAAGAGAGAAGAAAGGAAAGGTGTCCGGTACAGATCCGGGACACGGGACATAAAGGTTGAGTGACGGGTGCAGGTCATATTGAAAAAGATCGCAGATGGAAGCCAGATGCCGTGTAAAGAAACGGGATCATTACAAGAAGAGAAATTGTAAGGGCTGAAATTGAAAAAAGAAAAGTCACGGTAACATTTCTTGACGGTAACAAGATACCGGAATTGGGAAAACAAGAGAGTGGTTCATCAGTTGCAGCCAACTCGATTTTGAAATCGACAGGTCATGCAATGGATAGTTTGAACGAAGAGTTCGATTCAAACAGAAAGAGGTATTCACAACTGAATATGATTGAACCGTTTCAGTAGGGCCGCCTTATCAGAGAGAACTTGATAAGGCGGCTTTTCTTTTTGCCTTTTTCAGGGTCAGGTTTCGCTATTGCCGAATCTCCGAACCATGGTACAATAAATGCGCATGTGTTTGAGGGGAAAGCATGCGTGAAGGAAAGACATGTAAGGGGACTGAATGAAAAAGCACAGAGTCATCGGAACCATATTCATCATTCTGGCCATATTTATGGCCAGCCTGATTTTTTTCAGTATCAGGCAGAACCGGAAGGAAGATACGGAAACCGTGGAATCTACGGGACCGACGCTTCCGGTAGCCTTTATGGAAGTGAACGGGACGGATGCCAATGAAATGTTTGCCTCCAGGCAGACACTGAAGGAACAGCCGCTCCGCGACAGTGTGACGCCGCTGCCGCAGGACAGAAAACTGACGTTCGGGATTCATACTTACGGCATGACGATTGGAGATATCAGTTATCAGATCACGACACCGGAAGATGAGGCAGCGGTTGAAAACGGTCAGATTACGGATATCCGTAAAGGCAATTCGGAACTGACGGCAGATTTTTCCGTGAAATCCGACCTGAGGACCGGGCAGGAATATACGCTCCGGTTTACCGTGGATATCGGACAGGAAGAGCCCGTGTATTATTACACGAGGCTTGTTCAGGCTGCGGGTGTGGATATGAGCGGATATTTCAGTTTCGCCGGTAATTTTGTCGACATGTGCGTCAATAAACTGAAGTCCGACGAACTGAGCGCCTATCTGGAACCGGATGACAGCTCCGCGAATCTGACATTCACGGATCTGGATATCACCTCGAGCACGGACATGGTATCGTGGGGAGAGCTGGCACCGACGCTGGTGAAAAGCGGTACACCGAAGATTCTCGAGGTCAACAGCACGACCGCGGAGATCTCGCTGGATTATATCATCAGCGCGCAGGACAGCAATGACCAGACGGAGTATTACCGGGTACGGGATTATTTCCGGATGCGGTATGATACGCAGGGGACGGTGGCGCTGCTTGATTTCCACCGGTGTTCCACCTATATCTTCGACGGAAGCCACAAGGTCCAGACGGACAGCGGCATTGACCTGGGCGTGCAGTTCCAGGATGTCAATTACAGGACGAATGACGATAATACGATCGCCGCTTTTGAACTGAACGGAGACCTGTGGTCCTATGATATTTCCAGCGGAAAGGTGACGCGGATTTTTTCGTTCCGGGATGCAAAGGAAGATCCGGAAGAAGCGGTTTCGGACGACCGGACGTCGCTGACGGAGCACGGCATTACGATCGGTTCGGTTTCCGCCTCCGGTGATGTGACTTTTGCCGTGTACGGGTACATGGCATCGGGCAGTCACGAAGGCAGATCCGGTGTGTCCGTGTGCCGCTATACGGTGGATTCCAACATGGTCGAGGAACTGATTTTTATTCCGCTTGACCAGAATCCGGAGACGCTGGAGGAAAATATTTCCAGACTCTCCAGAGTATCGGATGCCGGTGTGCTGTATCTGTTCCTCGGAACGGAGGTCTGCAGCGTAAATCTGGATAACGGCGCCTATAACGTGGTGAAGGACGGTATTCCGGAGGGCGGCTTTGCCGCTTCGAACAGCCAGAAAACCATCGCGTGGATGAATACGGACGAGAACGGAAATGATGCAGGCGTGACGATCATGGACCTGACCGGCGGAGCGACGTATCAGGTCGCTGCGCCGTCCGGCGAAAAAATCCGTCTCTGCGGATTTATCAACGAGGATCTCGTTTACGGTCTGGTGCGCAGCGAAGATATCGTGACCGATGATGCCGGAGATGTGACAGAAGGCATGTACCAGCTGAACATCCAGGGGACCGACGGAACACTGAAGAAGCAGTACACGCCGACTTCGGGAGAGGTGACGGCTGTAAGACAGGAGTCGGACGGCATCGAGCTGCAGCTTTCCGAGCGGACAGGGAACACCTGGACGGAAACCTCGAAGGATCATATCAAAAATAATGAGCTGCCGTCGGAAGCAGTGACCGTCAGCACACAGGTCTATAACCGGACGGGACAGAAGATTTTTCTCAATTACCCGGGAGGCGTTACTTCGATTCCCGATGCGCAGGAGATCGTCGCGGATATCCGGTATACGGATGCGGGATCGGAGACGATTGTGCAGTGGCCGGCGGATACGTCGAAACGCGGATATTATGTCTATACAGGCGGAAAGCTCACCGATGAGACAGATCATCCGGGCAGGGCGATCGCCGAGGCGGATGAAGGTCACGGGTTTGTTCTCACGGCTGCGCAGCGGCAGATCTGGGTGCGCGCGGACTGGCCTGACAGCTATACGATTGACACGACGGCTGTACCGGCAGCGGTTCTGACCTGCGGCTTTGATGCGAATGCCCTGCAGCAGGCGGCCGGTGACGGATATACGGTACTTGACCTGACGGGAACAACGCAGGAAGACTGGTTCTATTTCATCAGCCGGGGCAGCCCGGTCATCGCCGTCGGTAATGGCGGTAAGACTTATGTGATCGTCGGCTATGACGGCTACAATGTATGGGCATATGATGCGGGCACGAAGAAGCCTTATGCTATTGCGTCGGATGATTCCAGAGATGAGTTTGAGACGAACGGCAATAAATTCCTGACGTACATTTCAAATTAGAGAATGAAAACAGTGTTCAGGTCAGAGAACAGGAATCCAGTCGGGAAATGAAAAACAGAGTTCCGGTCGGAGAACAGAAATCCAGTCGGGGAATGAAAAACAGAGTTCCGATCGGAAAAAGGAAAACAGGACGACTGGATGAATAATGGTGAGGAAGGGAAACGGTATCATGGAAAATCTGGTGACAGTGAGAGAACTTTATCACAATACGGAGGCGTATCTGGGGAAGGAGATTCATGTCGGAGGATGGATCCGGAATCTTCGCACATCGAAGAATTTCGGTTTCCTGATTCTTTCGGACGGAACTTTCTTTGAGACGCTTCAGGTGGTATACGGAGACGGGCTTGATAATTTCTCTGAGATCGGCAAGCTGAATGTCGGCACGGCGGTGATCGCGACGGGTGTACTGACGGCAACGCCGCAGGCGAAGCAGCCCTTTGAGATTCAGGCGACAGAGGTGAAGGTGGAAGGCGCATCCACGCCCGATTATCCGCTTCAGCCCAAACGCCATACGCTGGAGTATCTGAGAACGATCCAGCACCTGCGTCCGAGGACCAATACGTTTCAGGCGGTGTTCCGTGTCCGCTCGCTGGCGGCTTACGCCATTCACAGATTTTTCCAGGAGCGCGGATTTGTCTATGTGCATACCCCGCTGATCACGGCAAGTGACGCCGAGGGTGCGGGCGAAATGTTCCAGGTCACAACGATGAATCTTGCCGATGTGCCGATGAAGGAAGAAAACGGCGTAAAGAAACCTGATTTTTCGCAGGATTTCTTCAAAAAGCCGGCCAACCTGACGGTAAGCGGTCAGCTCTACGGAGAAACTTTCGCACAGGCTTTCAGAAATATCTATACTTTCGGTCCGACCTTCCGGGCGGAAGATTCCAATACCACGCGTCACGCGGCGGAGTTCTGGATGATCGAGCCGGAGATGGCTTTTGCGGATCTGGAAGACGATATGGCGTGTGCGGAAGCCATGCTGAAATATGTCATCCGGTATGTGATGGAGAATGCACCGGAGGAGATGGCATTCCTGAACAGGTTTGTGGATAAGGGACTTCTGGAGCGGCTGAATCATGTGGCGGCGTCGGATTTCGGCCGGGTTACCTATACGGAAGCTATCGATCTTCTGACACCGCACAATGATGAGTTTGATTACAAAGTGAGCTGGGGCTGCGACCTGCAGACAGAACACGAACGGTTCCTGACCGAGAAGATTTTTAAGAAGCCGGTTTTCGTGACGGATTATCCGAAGGAGATCAAGGCTTTTTATATGAAGATGAATCCGGACGGAAAAACGGTGGCGGCGATGGACTGCCTGGTTCCCGGCATCGGCGAGATCATCGGCGGCAGCCAGCGTGAAGAGGACTATGACAGGCTGCTTGCGAGGATGAATGAGCTTCACATGGACCTGTCACAGTACGGCTATTATCTGGACCTCAGAAAATACGGGACAACGAGGCATGCGGGCTTCGGTCTCGGCTTTGAGCGCTGCGTCATGTATCTGACCGGCATGGGGAATATCCGCGACGTGCTGCCGTATCCGAGAACCACCGGGCATTGTGATTTCTGATGAACGGTAAGGCCGCGGGATCCGGCTGTCCTGAGCGGGAGCGGCAGAATGATGCAGCCTGATGATGGTTTCCGCAGGATGATGCAGCCTGATAACGGTTTCGGCAGGATGATGCAGCTGGCCGTATGGTGTGAGCGGCAGAATGATGCGGCCTGATGGCAGTTCGGCATACCGGGCATAAAAAGAGGGCCGTCGCAGATTCATGCGACGGCCCTGCTGTTCTGGCGATCTGTTCTGATAAGCTATGAAGATTATTCCTCAACGGGTGTGAAATCTGATTTCTCAGCGCCGCAGAGCGGGCATACCCAGTCGTCCGGAAGATCTTCGAAAGCGGTTCCGGGAGCGATTCCGTTATCAGGATCGCCTGCCGCCGGGTCATATACGTATCCACAGGGGCCACATTCATATTTTTTCATGTCAGGTACCATCCTTTCGTTTTCGCGCCTGTCAGCAGGCAGGGAAATTTACAGATTGATTATAATACAGGGCAGAATTCATTACAAGAAATTAGACACAGCAGATTATGCATGATGAAAAATACAGAAAGTATAAAGCGATGCGGGAGGATAAGCTGGTGAAAGTCACAGTTGAGGAAATGGAAAAAATCGTCCGTTCCGAAGAACCGGTTTTTGAAAACCGGAAAGATTCGCAGAAGGTGCATACGAAGGGACGCGCGGATTATGTGACGGATGTGGATTTCCATGTGCAGAAGGATCTGACGGAGAAACTTAAGGCAGCCTTCCCTGAAGTACAGATGATGGGGGAAGAGAAGGATAACAGCGCGATCGATTTCGGCGGTGCGGTCTGGATCCTCGATCCGGTGGACGGAACGACGAATCTGATTCATGATATGAGAGCCAGTGCGATTTCGCTCGCCTATGCAGAAAACGGAATCATCCGGGCGGGCGTGATCTTCTGCCCGTTCTCCGGGGAAATGTATACGGCGGAGCGCGGAAAGGGCGCGTTTCTGAATGGTTCGCCGATTCATGTAAGCGGGGCGGCTTCCCTGGAGGAAAGTCTGATCTCGATCGGGACGGCACCGTATTATCATGAGTATGCAGACTGGACGTTCCGGGCGGCAGAGAATGTTTTTCTGAAATGTCAGGATATCAGAAGAAGCGGTTCGGCGGCGATTGAGCTTTCCTATCTTTCGGCAGGCAGGCTGGATGGAAATTTCGAGAGAATTCTGCAGCCGTGGGATTTTTCTGCCGGCCTCTGTATTCTCGAGGAAGCCGGCGGCAGGGTGACAGACCTTGAGGGAAAGCCGGTTGATTTTACCGGGAAGAGCCCGATTGTGGCCAGCAACGGAAAAATCCACGAGGCACTTCTGGCGTGTCTGCGGGATCAGGATACCGGCGCGTGTGGCAGAGAAAAGTGAGCAGCGGAGGCGGAAAATGGAATTTCGACCCTGTATCGATATTCATAACGGGAAGGTAAAACAGATCGTCGGAGGGACGCTTCGCGACGAGGGAAGCAGAGCGGCGGAGAATTTCGTGTCGGAGATGGATGCGGCATATTATGCTGATCTGTACAGAAAATATCAGCTGCCGGGCGGACATGTGATTCTTCTGAATAAAGAAGGATCAGAATATTACGAAGCGACGAAACAGCAGGCGCTTTCTGCGCTGAGAGAATGGCCGGGAGGCCTGGAGGCGGGAGGCGGCATAACACCGGAGAATGCTTCGGATTTTCTGGACGCCGGTGCGAGCCATGTGATCGTGACATCCTATGTGTTCCGCGACGGCCGGGCAGACCGGGAACGTCTGGGCAGGCTGGTCTCCGCGGTCGGGAAGGACCGGCTGGTGCTGGACCTGTCCTGCCGCAGGAAAAATGACCGCTACTATATTGTGACAGACCGCTGGCAGAAATTTACAGATGTGGAAGTGACGGAGGAAACGCTGGCGGAATTTGCTTCCTGCTGCGCCGGCTTTCTGATTCATGCCGCCGATGTGGAGGGACAGCAGCATGGTGTAGAGCGTCCGCTGATCCGGATTCTGGCAGCGGGTCTTGACCGGATTGCCGGGCAGCGCCCGGAGAGCGGAGATTTTCCCATGACCTATGCCGGCGGGATCCGGAACTTTGAGGATCTGGACTGGATCCGGGAGGCGGGAAACGGCCGGATCAATGTGACCATCGGTTCGGCACTTGACATTTTCGGCGGTCCGATGAAATTTGAAGAAGTGCTCCGCCGCATGAAGTAAGCGGCCATATCCATGGCCGCAGGTGCCGCCTGTATGGTAAGACTGTACGGCTATTCCGGCAGCCTGGTCGCAGGTGCCGCCTGTACGGTAAGTCTGTACGGTTATTCCGGCAGCCTGGCCGGCAGCCGGATCTCCACCTCGGTACCGCCGCTTTCCGGGCAGCGGAAGGTAAGGCCGTAGCCATTGCCGTAGAGGATCTGCAGGCGTCGGTGGGTGTTGTATACGGCGATGTGGTTTCCCCTGCCGCTGTCCACAGGCTTTTTGGTGAGAATGGTTTTCAGCTTTTCCGGCGGAATGCCGACGCCGTCATCTGCGACGGTCAGCACGACATCGCTCCCCTCGAACCAGCCGGTGATCACGATCGTGCCGCGGCGCACATCTTTCTCCAGAATACCGTGCAGTATTGCGTTTTCGACGATCGGCTGAAGAGTAAGCCTCGGGATCTGATATTCCGTGAGATCATCCGGCACATCGACGACGAAGTCAATACCGTTGTCAAACCGCATGTTCTGCAGGCGGACATAGATGGTCACCTGCTCCAGCTCTTCCTCGATGGAACTGATGGATTTCCGGCGGCTCAGCGTGAGCTTGTAAAATCTCGACAGATCCTGAATGGCGCGGTTGGTTTCCTTTACCCTTCCCTGCTGAGCCATCCAGTTGATCATTTCCATGGTGTTGTACAGAAAATGAGGGTTCATCTGCGCCTGAAGAGAGTTGAATTCCGCGATCCGGAGCTCTTCGGACGCTTTTTTCTGCTCTTCCATCAGATTGTTGATCTGGCGGGCCATGTAATTATAGGAATCTGTCAGATCTCCGATCTCATCCGTTTCCTGCGGCGGATCCATCGGCACCGGCGGTCCGTTTTTTACATTGCTCATCTGGGTACTGACGGCCAGGATCCGGCTGCTCATGGAGCGGGAAAGAATCCATGAGATGAGGATGCTGACTGCTGCGGCTGCCAGCCAGATCAGAATCAGGTAAAAAATCGCCCCGGAAGCCTCCTGACGCAGAGGCAGCGACGGCGTGATCGTCACGAGAAACCAGCTGGATGAAGAAAGATAGTAGCTGCTGACGTAGATTTTTTCACCGAGCACATCTTTTTCCAGAAAGCCGTTGCTGCTCATCAGGTTTGTCCTGATGCTGTCGTAATCCATGTAGTAGATGCCTGCCAGCGATGAATCGGTTGAAGTGATCATGGCATCTCTGTCGTTGGAAATGTAGGATACGCTGCCCTCGTGGGAAAGACTGCTGATCAGGATATTCTGCAGTTTCGTCGAATTGAAATAGCAGGCGAGATAGCATTTGATGACTGTGGAAGAGGCGTCGCGGATGTAGACCGGACGCACATAGGCGCAGTCTCCGAGCACATGGATTTCCTTCGGTGTGAGGTAAAAAGACGGGCAGAACAGGGAGGACGGATGGCTTCCGGAAAAAATACCGTACCAGTAGGAGGTCTGAATTCTGGAAACCGGCGCAAAGATACCGGTGTCCTCATTCAGACCGCTGAAAACGTCGTCATCCTTCGGCAGGCTGATATACAGGCGGACGGCAGAAACCGCTGTTCCGCGAATGGCACTGCGGATCTCTTCTGAAAAATCATCTGCGTCTCCGGAATGAATCATGTCGGAGAGCGGCTCCGTCAGTGTCTCGTCAAACATCCGGGATGAAAATTCCATTGAGCGTATGTCATCAGAGAGACCGGTGACTTCGTCGAGCATGTCCTGAATTTTCGGCGCCGTTTTCGCTATGGCCTGCTGCTCGTTCCGGATCGTGTCAGAGACGACCATCCGGTACAGCCGCTGCGAGAGCGTCAGGGCGAGAATGATCATCGGCAGAAGAACGGCGATCATGATGATGATCACGAACTTGGTCCGGATTTTCAGGTTACCGTAGGATTCTCTGATGGATTTCAGGATTTTCACTGGCCGTCACGGCTTTCTCTGTAGTCTGAGGGTGATACGCCCGCGTATTTCTTGAAGGCTTTGCCGAAATAATTGCTGTCATTATAACCGACGAGAGAAGCGACATCTGATATGTTGTTCCTGGGGTCGGAAAGCAGTTCTTTGGCGCGTTCGAGACGGAACTCGGTCAGGAACTGGTTCAGCGTCTGGCCGGTTTCATTTTTAAAAACGGTGCAGGCGTAGGAAGCGGAAAGCCTTGCATATTCGCTGATTTCCTTGGTGGAAAGCGCCGGGTCGGCATAATGTTTGCTGATGTAGTTCTTGATCAGATATACGGACGAGTTTTCCGGCACATAATTCTCCAGGTCACTGAAGTAACGGCTGACCGTATCAGTGAGCAGCCGGTGAAGCTCAGGAAAGGAAAAGCAACCGGCGATCCTGTCAAGCGCCTCTTCGGCGGCATCGGAGGTTCCGGCGCCGGGAAGCTGCCTGCGTTTTCTCTGCTGATCAATGAACAGAATAATCTGATAATAAAGCGTCTGTATGCTTCGCTCCAGCAGTGAGGTGCTGCCGTATATTTCATCGTAAAGCTTTTCACAGATCTGCCCGGCAGCGGTGTGGTCTGAGGAACGGATGGCGTCCTGGAGACTGCCGGCAAGAGCCGAGACAGACCCGCTGTCTGCAAAAAGAGCAGAATCCTGCATCGACGGCTGATCACCGGCGTCGAGCACGGTGCCGGGATCCCGGAAGAAGCACTGCTGAAGAAGCACGACGGCGCCGCTGTAGGAATCATACAGCTTCTGGATTCCCGATACGACAGGCCCGGCCGCAATAAAGAAGTCGTGGTCGGACGGAATCAGTCCCTTCAGATTTTCCAGCACGGCCTGTATGGTGGGAGAAGAAAAACTCTCCTTTCTGAATACCTGAAAGACAAAAAGGTCCGTTTTCTTTTCGGCACTGATGACATGCATGTGGATCGGACGGATCCGGTCATGGAAATCCGCTGTGATGCCTTCTATGAAATCAGGTGAAAGTTCTGAGCGTCCGTCACACTTCAGCAGGATGGTGAACGCCGCGTGAAACAGATCGGCAGAACCGTATTTGCGGCAGTAGGCCTGACTGAGATCCTGCACGGATTCCTTTGTGGAATGGTAAGGCAGGGTCAGCCGGATGGCCAGGTGACCTGCCTGCACGTTGTCGGAGAGATTTTCGGCGTTCCGGTTTCGCCGGATGGCGAGACAGCGTTCCACGGCCTCGCGGACCGTGCCGGAAACTTCATCTATATCCAGCGGTTTTTCTACATAGCTTACCGCCTGAAGGCGGATCGCCGCCTTGAGATATTCCTTATCTGAATAGCCGCTCATAAAAATGAACACTGTGTCGGGACTGGTTTCCTTCACGCGGGTCATCATTTCGATGCCGGTCATTCTGGGCATGCGCACATCGGACAGGATGATGTCCGGATGGTGTGCCGATGCGGACCTGAGTCCGTCCAGACCGTCACCGGCCAGATAGACTTCGTCAATGCCAAGACTGATCCAGTCTATGGAATTCTTCAGTCCGTTTCTTGTCAGCGTTTCATCATCAACAATCAGGAGTTTAATAACTGCCACCTCCGTATTACATGATTTCTATCCGCTTATTTTATCATATTGCGGGAAAAAACGATAATGGTACGTATGCCGGGACCGGGTTCTGTTCTTCAGATTATCTATAAATCTTACCTGATTTAAAAAAAAATTCCTCTTAAATCGCTTTCGGGACGGATGCTATACTTCATTCATATGGTAAGGAAGGAGGAATTGAGTATGTCAGAAGAAGCTGTGAAGTCAGCGTCCGAGGAAGCGACGGCTTCCAAAGAAGACCTCATTCTGGAACTCAAGGGAATTACGAAGATTTTCCCCGGCGTAAAAGCACTGAATAATGTTCATTTTCAGCTGCGCAGGGGCGAATGCCATGCTCTGATGGGTGAAAACGGAGCCGGCAAGTCTACATTTATCAAAGTTATCACAGGTGTTCATGCGGCGGAGGAAGGCCACATGTACCTGAACGGCAAGGAGGTCCATTTCAAGGGACCGAAGGATGCGCTGGAAGCGGGTATTGCAGCTGTTTATCAGCACCCGACCATCTATCCCACTCTTTCCGTTGCTGAGAACATTTTCATGGGCCATGAGTTCGTGAAAAATGGTCTGATCCAGTGGAATGTCATGAACAGGGAAGCGCAGAAGCTTCTGGACAGACTGGATGCAGATTTCAAGACCAGTGATGAGATGGGTACGCTTTCTGTTGCACAGCAGCAGATGGTCGAGATCGCCAAGGCACTTTCCACGAACGCCAAAATCATCATTCTGGATGAGCCGACGGCAGCGCTGACGGCAAATGAGTCAGAGAAACTGTATAAGATTGTAGATCAGCTGATTGCTTCCGGTGTATCGGTGATTTTTATTTCCCACCGTATGGAGGATATGTACCGTCTGGCGACACGTGTCACGGTACTTCGTGACTCCCAGTACATCGGAACTTATGATGTGGACAAGATCACGAATGCCGATCTGATCAAGGCAATGGTCGGCCGTGAGATCAAGGATATGTATCCGAAGCCACAGGTAGAGATCGGCGAAGAGGTATTCCGTGTTGAGCATATGAGCCGCACCGGTTATTTTGAGGATGTGTCACTCAATGTTCATAAGGGAGAAATCGTCGGCCTGACCGGTCTGGTAGGTGCGGGACGTACCGAGACAATGGAATCGGTCTGCGGTATCACGAAACCCAGAGAAGGAAGAGTCTTCGTGGACGGCAAAGAGGTTCATATCAAGAACCCGTCAGATTCCATGGCTGCAGGTATCGTTCTTCTTCCGGAGGACCGTACCAAGGAAGGTCTGATCATGGACTGGGGACTGGGCGACAATGTCACGCTTCCGATCCAGGACGAGATTGCCAAAGGACCGTTCAAGGTGAAGGATGTTCAGAAAGAGCGTGAGATCGCAAAGCAGTACCTTGAGGAAGTAGATACCAAGGCACTTACGATCTTTGATCCGGGCTCAAGCCTTTCGGGCGGCAACCAGCAGAAGGTTGTTGTTGCCAAGGCACTCTGCCAGAAGAATATGAAGGTTCTGATCATGGACGAGCCGACCAAGGGTGTAGATGTAGGCGCGAAGGCCGAGATTTACGGCATCATGGGAGACCTTGCGAAGAAGGGCTACGGCATTCTCATGATTTCTTCGGAGATGCCCGAGATCCTCGGCATGTCCGACAGAATCTATACGATGTGCAAAGGACGTATCACCGGATGCCTTGATGTCCATGAGGCTTCACAGGAAAAGCTGCTTGAACTTTCGATGGAGCACGGTACGGGTGAAACAGGAGCGAAGGAGGCAGCTGAATAATGGAAGAGAAAAAATCATTATGGAAGCGGATCACCGGCTCCCGTGAAGCAAGCCTTTTGCTGATCCTGGTGGTAATGCTGATTCTCGTCGAGTGCATTCAGTATTTCGGCGGAAACGGTCATTTCCTTTCTCCGACAAACATCGGACAGATTTTCAGAAATAATGCACTGACCATGCTGATGGCACTCGGTATGCTCTGCGTACTGCTTACCGCCGGCATTGATATCTCGATTACGTCGACGCTGGCTTTTGCAGGTATGATCGTCGGCATGCTGCAGAAGAATGATGTATGTCACAATACATTCCTTCTTTTCCTGATTGCCGCACTGATCGGACTTGCCTGCGGATTCCTGAACGGACTGATCATTGCCAAGGGCCATATCGCACCGATCATTGTGACGATGGGCTTCATGTACATCTGGAGAGGTCTTGCCTATGTCGTTTCCGGAAACCAGTGGGCATCCGGTGCCGATGTAGCACAGTTCGCAGAGTTCGGTAAGGACGGATCTGCCGGACCGTACATCATTCTGATTGCGGCCTATGTGATCTTCTTTATCGTTCTGAAATGGACAACTTACGGACGCCGGATCTATGCTGTCGGCTCCAATATGGAAGCGGCTTCTGTTTCCGGTATCAATGTTGACAAAATTCTTGTTTCCGTCTATATGATCATGGGACTTCTGGCAGGACTTTCCGGAGCGCTTTCCGTATCCATTTACGCATCCGCACAGCCGAACATGCAGTACGGCAAGGAAATGGATGTCATCGCTGCCTGCGTTATCGGCGGCGTATCCATGAACGGCGGCCGTGGTTCTGTTGTCGGGACCTTCCTCGGCGCTCTGTTTTACGCAGTTCTCGCCAAGGCACTTCCGCTTGTCGGCCTTGACTCTATCTGGCAGAACCTTATCAAGGGTATTGTCGTTCTGGCCGTTGTTCTGATCAATACGCTGACACAGCGTGCTATGGACAGAGCGGCTCTGGAAAGAAGGGAGATGTAATCATGGCTGGAAAATCCGGAAGAACCATAAGCATTGAACCGAAAAAGGGAAAATTCTTCAGATGGGAGACGGGTCTGATTTTCATCTTCATCGCGGTTATGATCTTCGGAACCATCGTTTCACCGTCATTTAATATCAAGAGTGTCTTCATGAACATGCCCAAGTATCTGGCCGAAATGTTCATGATGTATGCGATGGGTTATATCCTGATTATCGCCGAGATCGATATCTCGGTCGGCGCGATTGTCTGCCTGGCGGCAACGATGGCCTGCTTTGCCAATAACGCAGGACTTCCGTTCGGACTTCAGGTCATTATCTGCATCGGCATCGGTACCCTCTGCGGTATTCTGAACGGCGCTATCCTGACGCACTTCACGGAGCTGCCGTCCATGATCGTTACCCTGGGTACGCAGATTATCTTCCGTGGTATCGCCGAGGTATCCATGGGCAGCGGCGGATCAATTTCCCTGACTGACACGAAGGCCTACGCGGCTCTCGGCGGATCCATCGGCATTGTTCCGATTGCGTTCATTCTGATTATTGTTACTGCGCTGATTTTCATCTTCGTGCTCTCGAAGACGACGGCCGGAAGAAAACTGTATGCCATTGGTTCAAACCACACGACAGCGCTTTATTCCGGTATCAAGGTACAGAAGGTACGCATGATCTGCTTCGTTCTGATCGGAACGATGGCAGGCGTATGTGCACTGTTCCTGCTGGCTACTTCCTTTGGTGCCAACACGACAACCGGACAGGGCTTTGAGATGGATGTCATCTCCATGTGCGTATTCGGTGGCATCGCAACCACCGGCGGCAAGGGCAATCTGGTAGGTGCAACCATTGCAGGATTTACGATCGTTCTTCTGAAGATCGTTCTTTCTCTGCTGAACGTATCCGGTCAGACCATCCTCGTTGTTATTGGTATTCTCCTGATCGTATCGGTTCTTATCCCGAGTATCAATCAGGCACTGACCAACAAGAAGAAAAAAGCAGCACTGGCAAAGGCATAACAGCTGAAGTTTCTGCCGGCATGCTGAAAATGGAAGACAGGCTGAGCTGCTGCGGGATTTTTTCCTGCGGCAGCTCTTCTGTTAATCTGGTGTTCATAGTTTGTTCAAAAAATAATACCTTGAATCGAAGAATTTTACCATTTCCCGGTTTCGGGGGGAATGATATTATTCTGAATGTGGAGCTGAGAGATCAGCTCAGAGGCGTTTCTCAAATAAGAAGAGGAAGCACAGATTTAAAAAAGTTTTAAATCAGGAGGAAATGAAAATGAAAAGACAGGTAGTTAGCGTAATGCTCACAGCTGCAATGGCTGCAGGTATGATGGCAGGCTGCGGATCTTCCACAGCAGCAACATCTTCTGCATCAAGCGCAGCAGCATCTTCCAGCACCGCAGCTGCATCTTCAAGCGCAGCTGAGGAATCATCCAGCAGCGAGGCTGCAACATCTTCATCAGCTACTGAGACCGCTGAAGCATCTTCTGCAGAGGAAGTTAAGTCTTCTTCAGCAGCAGCTTCCACCGGCAAGGCTGACGGCACCTATGCACTGGTTCCGAAGTCAGCAGGTAACCCGTTCAACGAGAGAGAGGCTGACGGATTTACAGAGGCTGTTAAAGCTATGGGCGGCACACCGGTTGTATCTTACCCGGATTCCGCTACTGCTGATGCACAGATCACGGTTATCCAGTCTCTGATTTCTCAGGGTGTTGATTCCATCGCAGTTGCAGCTAACGATGCTAACGCTCTTTCCGCAGTTCTGCAGCAGGCAAAGGATGCAGGCATTGCAGTCTGCACACTTGACTCTGATGTAGCAGCAGCTGACCGTGCAGTATTCTGCAACCAGGCCGGCGTTCAGGAAATCGGCCAGGCTCTGATGGATGCCGTTCTTGACATCTCCGGTGGCGAAGGACAGTACGCTATCCTTTCCGCAACTTCTCAGGCTACGAACCAGAACGCATGGATCGATGCTATGAAGCAGATCGCAGCTTCTGATGACAAGTACTCCAAACTGGAGCTCGTTGAAGTTGCATACGGCGATGATGAGCCGCAGAAGTCCACTGACCAGACCCAGGCTCTGCTGACCAAGTATCCGGATCTGAAAGTTATCTGCTCTCCGACCACCGTTGGTATCGCTGCAGCTGCAAAGGTACTTCAGGATCAGGGATCTTCCGTAAAGCTGACCGGTCTTGGACTTCCGTCTGAGATGAAGGAGTACATCGGCGACGATGATGCTCATTCCTGCCCTTACATGTTCCTGTGGAACCCGATCGACCTTGGTAAACTCGCTGGTTACACTTCAATCGCTCTTGCTAACGGAACCATCACCGGTGCTGAAGGCGAGACTTTCGAAGCTGGAGACCTTGAGGGATCACCTTACACCATCACCAAGAACAGCGATGGCGCAACCGAGATCATCCTTGGACAGCCTTTCAAGTTCGATCCGAGCAACATCGAAGAGTGGGCTCAGGTATACTAAGCTATAAGAGATGCGCATAAGTTTCATGCGATAAGTAAGATGCCGCCGCACAGAAATGTGCGGCGGCTCTTTTCTGTTCGGGCCCGGGATGTTAGAATGGACGTGGCAGTGCGGCGTGCTGCGCTGTGGTGTCATGGCATATGACAGAATGATACGAAACCGGCAGAGAAAAGAGGAGAACAGCATGTATATTACCTGTCTTGATGTGGAAGGCGTACTTGTACCGGAAATCTGGATTGCTTTTTCAAAGGCAAGCGGCATTCCCGAACTGAAGAGAACAACCAGAGATGAACCTGATTATAACAAGCTGATGAACTGGCGCCTCGGCATACTGAAGGAGCATGGCCTCGGCCTGAAGGAGATCCAGGAAGTGATCGCCACGATTGATCCGATGGACGGCGCAAAGGATTTCCTCGATGAGCTTCGTTCCTTCACACAGGTGATTCTTATTTCTGATACCTTCGAGCAGTTTGCCATGCCGCTGATGAAGAAGCTCGGTTACCCGACGCTTTTCTGCAACACGCTGGATGTGGCGGAGAACGGGGATATCACCGGCTTCCGCATGCGCTGCAGCCAGTCCAAGCTTTCCACCGTGAAAGCGCTGCAGTCCATCGGCTTTGAAACGATAGCCTCCGGTGACAGCTACAATGATCTCGGCATGATCCGTGCAAGCAGGGCGGGATTCCTGTTCCGTTCTACAGAACAGATTATCAGGGATAATCCGGATATCCCGGCGTTCACGGAATACAGTGAACTGACCGCCGGCATCCGTAAGGCCATGGGTCTTGCATAAGGCTGCCGCCTGCAAGCGTAAAATCATATAAAGAAGACCCGTGTCTGCGTGAGACATGGGCCTTTTTTGTTTCTGATCATAATCAGGATGAACAGCTGCCTGTTTTTTTCGGATGAACAGCTGCCTGTTTCTTCAGGATGAGCAGCTGCCTGCGTCATGCATCGGCGCCGCCGGCGATCCGGTCGGCTACATAAACGCCGCTCGCCGAAGCGTGTGAAAGGGAATGCGTGACGCCGCTTCCGTCGCCGATGACGTAGAGGCCTCTGTGGGTGGTCTCCAGATTTTCATCGAGACTGACTTCCATGTTGTAGAATTTGACTTCGACACCGTAGAGCAGCGTGTCGTCGTTGGCTGTGCCGGGCGCGATTTTGTCGAGCGCGTAAATCATCTCAATGATGCCGTCAAGGATTCGCTTGGGCAGCACCAGGGACAGGTCTCCGGGCGTTGCGTGAAGCGTCGGACGGACAATGCCCTCATCGATTCGCTTTTCTGTGGAACGGCGTCCGCGTTCCAGGTCGCCGAAACGCTGTACGATGACGCCGCCGCCGAGCATATTGGAAAGACGTGCGATCGACTCGCCGTAGCCGTTGGAATCCTCAAAAGGCGCCGTAAAGTGCTTAGATACCAGAAGAGCAAAGTTCGTGTTTTCGGTTTTCTTTGCCGGGTCCTCGAAGCTGTGTCCGTTGACGGTTACGATACCGTTTGTATTCTCATTGACGACGATGCCGTTCGGGTTCATGCAGAACGTGCGGACCCTGTCCTCAAATTTCCGCGTGCGGTAGGTGATTTTTCCTTCATACAGCTCGTCGGTGATATTCTGAAAAACCACCGCGGGAAGCTCGACCCTGACGCCGATGTCCACGCGGTTGGAACTCGTCGCGATGTCGAGATCGCGGCAGATATCCTGCATCCAGCGGGATCCGCTCCGCCCGACGGAGATGATGCAGTCCCGGCAGACGGCAGAAGTTTCGCCGTCTTTTCCGCAGTAAACCCGGTAGCGCATATCCGATACTTCATTTTCCAGACATTCTATTTTCTTTACCGGGGTGTCGAAATAAAAATCCACCCGGTCTTTCAGCTCTTCATACAGGTTTCCGAGGACGATATAATTGATATCGGTCCCGAGATGGCGCACCGAAGCGTTCAGGAGATGCAGACGGTTCTGGAGACATTTCTTGGAGAGGCCGGTACCCGCCGTCGAATACAGCTTCGTTCCCTCCCCGCCGTGGCTCATGTTGATGTCATCAACATAATGCATCAGGTCCAGCGCTTTTTTCCGGCCGATGTGCTCATAGAGGGTGCCGCCGAATTCATTGGTAATATTGTATTTGCCGTCTGAAAAGGCACCTGCGCCGCCGAAACCCTGCATGATCGAGCAGCTGCTGCAGCCGATGCAGGAAGTAATCCGCTCCCCGTCGATCGGGCAGTGGCGCTTTTCAAGGCTGTGCCCTGCTTCAAAAATCCCGATTTTCAGCCCGGGCTGTTTCCGTGTCAGTTCATAGGCGGAAAATATACCGCCCGGACCGGCACCGATGATGATCACGTCATAATTTTTCATAGGTAATCTCCTGTTTTCTGTTTTTGGCAGGAATCGTGTGTCAGAGAAACTTCATTAAGCTGTCAGTAAAGATCTCAGGAGCCGGCTGAGGGCTTCAGAGCCCCGGCAGCTGAGGGCTTCAGAGCTCCGACAGCTGAGGACTTCAGAGCCCCGGCAGCCTGAGGACTTCAGAGCCCCGGCAGCCTGAGGACTTCAGAGCCACGGCAGCTGAGGACTTCAGAGCCTCGGCAGCTGAGGACTTCAGAGCCTCGACAGCTGCCGGCGCACGCTTGCCAGTCGTTCCTCAAACTGAGGGTAAAAGTCATGGAAGCGATCATACGGCTGTACAAAAAAGATCTGCAGAATACTCCGGGCTATGGGCTCGCGGGCCGGTTTCGGATAGCGTTTCAGCCGGGCTGACGTGTCCTTCAGGAAGAAATGCCAGGTCACAATAAATTTCTCATACTGCTCCGCATTTTCCACGCCGAGCCAGTCAGACACCTTCACATCATACTTCCCGTCATCCGGCAGGGCGCATTCGCCGTCCTGCACAAAATAATAAAAGCCGCGGTGCTTTTCATCTTCGCCGGAAAGCGGAACGGAAGAAGGCGATGAGGCACTGCCGTCCGATGAGGCAGATGAAGGAACGGAAGGTTCCGGCGGTGCGGCTGCGCCCGCCGTCGGGTCGACATAGTAGCGCCCGAGCGGAAACAGGCGGCAGAAGCCGGGACGGAACTGATAAATGCCGCAGCGTCCGTCGCTGTTGAGAAACGGGCAGCCGTCCGGCTTTTCCGGATGAGCCTCATCATGTTCCATGATATTCGGCAGAATCATGCCGTCTACCTCGCGTATCTCGATTTCTTTTTCAATCATGTCCTTGAACTGTTTGTGGGTCCAGATCGTCAGACAGTACATATCGAGCGGATCCAGGATGATCGAATCTCCCGTATTGCGGCAGCACGCCGAACATCCCTCGCAGTCGTGACAGCCGATATGAACAGCATCGTTCCTGCTGTAAAATCTGCCGTCCCAGATATCTTCAATGGAGACCTCTCTCAGCATATCGGGTCACCTGTGTCCTTTCTTTACGCCGGAAATAATTTCCGGCCGGTGAAATCAAAAATCCGAACAGCCTTTATTATAGCAGATGAGGGCATCTGTGTCGCGGGTTCTCCGGAAACCATTTGCGCCGCTGTCTGAAAATCCCGAAAATAATTATGTCACGGTATGAAAACAGGGGAACTAATCAGAAGTGCTGTATGCAAAAAAGCGCATCCCCGGCAGCCGGTCCTGTTTGCCCGGCCCGTCAGAGATGCGCTTTATCATATAAGTCCAGCCCGCGGGGCGGACAGACTTTCTGTCTGTCCGGCATCCGGAAAATTCCGGAAACCGGGCGGACGAAAAGGTCTGCCCCCGGGACGATTTTTTATGCAGCTTCGTACTGCTTCAGAATCCGGCGCTGTTCAGTCGTCAGATGCTTCGGAACCTGAATTTCTATCGTTACATATTCGTCTCCGCAGACGCCGGGATTTCTGCAGTCCCGGACGCCTTTGCCCTTAAGCCGGATCCGGCTGCCCGACTGGGTGCCTGCCGGAATATGGCAAAGCACCGATCCGCTGATGGTCGGAAGCCGGTATTCGCCGCCGAATACGGCTGTTGTGTATGGAATCTGCGCCGATGTGCTGAGATCGTTTCCGTTTCTCTGCCAGCCCGGTTCCGGGCTGATACTGATTTTCAGAAGCAGATCTCCGGCGCTCCCGTCAGGGTGCACCCCGCCTTTTCCTCTGAGGCGTATGCTCTGGCCCTGATTAATGCCTGCCGGCACGCTGACTTCGACCGACTCTGTGCGGCCGTCGGGAAGCTGAAGACGGATTCTCTTCCTGCAGCCGCTGATGGCTTCGCGGAATCCGATCGTCAGATCGGAATGGAAGTCAGCTTCAGCGGTCGGCTGTTTTGCACCGCCGAACAGGTCGTCAAAAATCCCGCTTCCGCCGAAATGACGGTATCCGTCATCGCCGAAGCGGTGTTTCCTGCCGGAGGAAAAACCGGAACTGCCGAAACCGCCCGGGCTTCCGTCAAACGAGAAAGTATAGGTAGAACCATTGCGGTCTGTCCAGGTATAGCCGTTTCCGCTGCTCTTTCCGCCTCCGAACTGTCGGAACAGATCCTCGAAGTCGCTGAAACTGCCGAATCCCTGGTCTCCGGCTGAGCGGAAATGCGCTCCGTTTCCGAACCCTCCGGCGCCTCCGTTCTGTTTCATCTGGTCCCAGGCTTTTTCGTAGGCCTGAGGGTTGCCGCTCTCAAAAGCTTCCATACCGCATTTATCATAGATGCGGCGCTTCTCCGGATCGCTCAGGACGCTGTATGCCTCGCTGATTTCCTGAAATTTACGCTCGGCATCCTTGTCCCCGGGGTTCATATCGGGATGATATTTTCTGGCCAGTTTTCTGTAGGAGCGTTTGATTTCCGCCTCACTGGCGCTGCGGGACAGACCAAGTACAGTATAAAAATCTGTTTTCACGGGCACTCACCTCCTGTCACGGTCAGATTTATATGAAACATGCACGACGCAGAGGATCCCGGAAGGACACGCATGCCGTGCCGGCATCCGGACCGCTCCGCTGCATGGAATGTATTCAGCCACGAACTTATAGTTCATTGAAAACAGCTGCTGTTCCACAAGGAACAGCAGCTGCAGAGACGTCCGGACGGCTTTCACCGTCCGTTTTTAAAACACACAGTCACCATTATTCAATCGCGATGGTCTTCTTCTCAGGAATTTCCGGCTTTGCTTCCTTATCCGGTACGGAAATCTTCAGAACACCGTCTTCAAATTTTGCGGAGATATCATTCTCAGTGATATCGCTGCCAACGTAGAAGCTTCTTGCCATATTGCCGGAGTAACGCTCGGAGCGGATGACTTCGCCCTTGTCGTTCTTCTCTTCCTTATTATCTTCGTGCTTAGCGGTAATGGTAAGGTAACCGCTGTCCAGCTCAAGGTTGATGTCAGATTTCTTATAGCCCGGGAGCTCCACACTCATCAGGTAGTTGCCGTCTTTCTTTGTGATATCAGTTCTCATCAGCCCGTGACGAGCATGTCCTGAAATTCTTGCCGGCATCGTATCATCGAAAAAGTCTCTGTCAAAATCATCGAAGAAATCATTCATAAATCCATCACCAAATACGCTCGGTAAATACATCATAAGTCATTCCTCCTTTTATATCCGGCCATACGGCCGAAGCCTGAAATTTAGCTGCCGATTCATCGGCGGTTGTTGTCTGAATGTATGTGTTCTGTTCTCCGGCGGAACCTCTTTTCTGTTCCCTGTTCCTTTGAACAATTATGTTATAACACTGGTTGTTAGCACTGTCAATAGTTGAGTGCTAATTTTTTTTAAATTTTTTTATTTTCTTTTTCTGCAAAGAAAATACGGACCGTTTTTGGGAATTCAGGATAAAAATCGGCCGCACATCGTAATATGTCAGATTATTTATGTTTCCATTGTGCTGTACCGGTGTGCCGTACCGGTACGATAACGTCATGCCGGGGATGCCGCGGCTGAATGTCTTCGTTCAGGCCGCGGGTCCGGTTGCACACTTTCCAGCGCGTTGGTAAAATAATACGGAGCCCCGGTGATGCATACCGAAACCGGGTACGAGACAAGAAAGCAGGTGAACTATGGCTTCAGCAACTGATCTGCATATGCACACGAGAGCATCTGACGGGACGGATTATCCGGACGAACTGGTTGAAAAAATCGTCCGGGCGGGAATCCGTACCTTTGCCGTGACGGATCACGATACGATCGACGGTGCACTGGAGGTGCAGCCCATGGTGCCGGAAGGGATTACCTTTTATATCGGGGTGGAATTTACCTGCAGGACAAGTCTGGGAGAGGTACACATCCTCGGCTATCATTTCAGACCGGAGGACGCGATTTTTCAGGCGGTACTGGAAAAAGGAAAACGGCTGCGCCGGGAAAAACTGGACAGACGGATCGCATGGCTGAAGAAGCAGGGGGTGCCGGTCACCGATATCGAAATCGATGCTTTTCACCGCATGAAATCATGCGGGAAGCCGCATCTCGCGAATATGATCGTGAATAAGGGGCTGGCCAGAAACATGAATGAGGCGATCCACCGGTATCTGGATCCCTGTGACTGTGACGATCTGAAGCTGACGTCTGCCGAGGCGATCGGGGCGATCAACGCGTCGGGCGGTATTTCTGTCTGGGCGCATCCGCTCGGGGAAGGTTTCCGCCGGCCGCGCGACGGACGCAGCCGCTTCTCTACGATGGAACAGTGTTACGCAAAGCTGCAGGAGCTGGTGAGACAGGAGATCCGGGGCATGGAATGCTATTATTCGCAGTACAGCCAGTCGCAGATCATGAAGCTGAAACAGACGGCGGAGTCGTACCATCTCTGTGTGAGCGGAGGCAGCGATTATCACGGAACCAATAAGAATATCGAACTCGGGCAGCTGAACGCGGCCATGAGCAGGGTCAGCGATGATGAACTCAGCATTCTCCGTGAATTTGACAGACGTGACCGGAAGAGCGCGTCGCTGGAAATTGATGAGGACGAACTGCTATGATACCTGTCTGTCTGATCATCGGGTATCTGTGCGGATGTATCCTTTCTGCCGTACCGGTCGCAAAGTTTCTTTATCATAAGGATATTTTTCAGCTCGGCACGGGCAATCCGGGCATGGCCAATGCCATGGCGCAGCTCGGGTTCCGCGCCGGTATACTTGTTCTGGCGGGCGATCTCGCGAAGACGGCCGTGCCGTGTCTTGTGCTGAGACTGATTTACGGACAGGCAGCTGCGGCCGCCTGGACAGGTCTCGGCGCGATGCTCGGCCATACGTATCCCTTCTGGCACCGCTTCCGGGGCGGCAAGGGCGTGGCGTGTTTCTGTGCTGCGGTCTTCTGCGTGTTTCCTCTCAGGGGACTGGCAGCTATGGTCGCAGGGCTTATTACCGTTCTGCTGACGCATTATCTCGCGGTGGGTTCCGTGGTGATTCCGACCGTTTTCTCTCTGATTGTTCTGCTTTCCGGTGCCGGAAGCGAACTGATGGTGCCGGTTCTTCTGCTGGCGATTTTTACCTGGATCCGGCATCTGCCGGAGATGGGGCGGATTCTGGATCATACGGAACCGCATTTTGATCTGATTGATGTGATAAGGAAGCATCTGCCCGGAAATACATGAGTTTTTATACGAGGACGCGAATGGAACAGGATCTGAATTATCTGATAAGGAAGAAAAATACGAAACTTCCGGTGCCGGCGATGCTGCCGTACCATGCGGCGGACGGCGGAACAGGGGAACTTCCGGTGCTGACGTTTCCGGAAGTGGAAGATACCGGAGCAGCGAAGCTGATTTTTACGACAAGACTCGGGGGCGTGAGCGGCATGACGCCCGGGACGGAGCACCTGTCGTCACTGAATCTGAGCTTTTCCAGAGGCGATGATCTGGCATGTGTGAGGGAAAATTTCCGCCGCGTGGCGGATGCGCTGGGCACAGTGCCGGACCGTTTTGTGTTTACTGATCAGACACATACCGATCATGTGCGTGTCGTGACGGAGGCGGATGCCGGATGCGGGCTGACCAGGGAGAGAACATACCATGATATTGATGCGCTGGTGACGAATACGCCCGGGCTGGTGCTCAGCGTTTTTATCGCCGACTGTGTGCCCGTCGCCATGGTGGATCCGGTGCACAGAGCGATCGGCCTCGCCCACTCGGGATGGCGCGGGACGGTATCGGAAATTTCCGGCAAAACCATAGAGAAAATGACGGCATGTTACGGAACGGATCCGGCGGATCTGGTCTGTGCGATCGGTCCTTCGATCTGCCGGGACTGCTATGAGATCAGTACCGATGTGGCGGAACAGTTTGCCGGTGTGTTTCCGGATCACACGGATGAAATTCTCGAGGACAGGCACAACGGCCACTATCAGCTTGACCTGTGGAAGGCAAATGAGATCGTCCTCCGAAGAGCGGGGGTCTGCCCGGAAAAAATCTGTGTCACCGGTGTCTGTACCTGCTGCAACCGTGATCTGCTTTACTCTCACCGGGGCGCACACGGGAAGCGCGGCAACCTCGGTGCTTTTCTTATGCTGAAGCCCTGATCTTCTGTCTGAACGGACACGGCATGTGATGTTCATTTCGAACTCCTGTGCCGCGGCATGCCGGATTCCGCTGCGGCAGCATAACGATGAAAACCATGCATAATGAAATGGCGAAAAATGCGTATTGTGGCGTACAAGACGACGAAAATCACTATTATTTGCAAGTATGTAATGCAAAACTTGCAGAATGATGGTACAATGGACGACGTATTGTGAACATGGAGGCGCTGCCGGGGCAGGGCCCTGTATCTGAGACGGCAGGACGGGCGAAGGCAGAATACAGTGATGTGCTTCACGGTGAAAGAAATGTAACAGAAAGAGGAGTGAACAGATGAAACCGTATACCGAAATGACAAGAGAAGAACTGGCAGAAGAGATCAAGACGCTGCGCGCGGAATACACCAGATATCAGAACATGGGTCTGGAACTGAATATGATGCGCGGCAAACCCTGCAAGGAGCAGCTGGACCTGTCCATGGGTATGATGGATGCGCTCAGTTCCACGGCTGATCTGACCTGTGAGGACGGAACCGACTGCCGGAACTACGGCGTGCTCGGAGGAATCCGTGAGGCCAGAGTGCTGATCGGTGATATGATGGAGAACAATCCGGATGATATCCTGATCTTCGGAAATTCTTCTCTGAATGTTATGTTCGATACCGTTTCAAGAGCCTATACACACGGCATTATGGGCAATACGCCCTGGTGCAGGCTGGACAAAGTGAGATGGCTGTGCCCGGTTCCGGGATATGACCGCCATTTCAAGATCACGGAATATTTCGGCATCGAGATGATTCCCGTTCCGACAAGCGAGACCGGTCCGGATATGGATATGATCGAGAGACTGGTGAGTGAGGATCCGGCGATCAAGGGCATCTGGTGTGTGCCGAAATACTCAAATCCGACCGGATATTCCTATTCCGATGAAACGGTCCGCCGTTTCGCCAGACTGAAACCTGCCGCTCCGGATTTCCGTATTTTCTGGGATAACGCGTACGGCATGCATCATCTTTATGATGACAAGCAGGATTATCTGATCGAGATTCTGGCAGAGTGCAAGAGAGCGGGCAATCCGGATCTGGTCTACAAGTTTGCCTCTACGTCAAAAATCACCTTCCCGGGCAGCGGTATCGCGGCAATGGCGACATCGCCGAACAATATGGAAGATATCAAGAGCACACTGAGATATCAGACGATCGGACACGACAAGGTAAATCAGCTGCGTCATGTGCGTTTCTTCAAAGATATCCACGGAATGACAGAGCATATGCGCAAGCATGCGAATATTCTCCGTCCGAAGTTCGAGGCGGTGGAGCAGATTCTGGAGGAAAATCTGGGCGGACTGAACATCGGTTCCTGGACAAAACCCCGCGGAGGATATTTCATCAGCTTCGATACCATGACAGGCTGTGCGAAGGAAGTTGTCGCCCGCTGCAAGAAGGCCGGCGTTCAGATGACAGCAGCCGGCGCGACCTGGCCTTATGGCAAGGATCCGTATGATACGAATATCCGTATCGCTCCGTCGTATCCGCCGATCGACGATCTGAAGAAGGCAACGAAGCTGTTTACGCTCTGCGTACGTCTGGTCAGCGCGGAGCACCTGTATGCGCAGTCTGAGAAGAGCGCGGAGAAGGCAGAGGCTTCTGCTGAATAAGCGCACAGCAGGAAACAGCTGACAGGTGATAAGAAAAAGGGGATGAGCTGCGTGGCAGCTTATCCCCTTTCTCTGTGATGATTATGGCTGTGCGGCCATGAATCTGATTTTCTTTTTTCAGGCGAGTTCTTTTCCGGTGAGCATCCGGTAAGCCTCTTTGTACTTGGCTATGGTCCTGTCAATGACATCCTGCGGCAGGTCGTAATCGCTGTCCGGGTTGGCCTTCAGCCAGTCACGGACGAACTGCTTGTCGAATGATGGCTGTGAGTGACCTGCTTCGTATCCTTCTGCCGGCCAGAAACGGCTGGAGTCGGGGGTGAGCATCTCATCCGCAAGAACGACATTTCCGTTCTCATCCAGACCAAATTCAAACTTGGTATCGGCGATGATGATGCCTCTGGTCAGAGCATATTCAGCGCAGGCTTTGTACAGCCGGATGGTGTTGTCGCGAAGTGCGGTGGCATATTCCTTTCCCTTGCCGGGATAGATTTTTTCAAGGACGTCGATGCTCTTCTCATAGCTGATATTTTCGTCATGATCGCCGATTTCGGCCTTGGTGGAAGGTGTATAGATCGGCTCAGGAAGCTTTGAGCATTCTTTCAGACCTTCAGGGAGACGGATGCCGCAGACTACGCCGCTCTCTTTGTAGCTTGCCCAGCCGCTTCCGGTGATATAGCCGCGGACAATGCACTCGATCGGCAGCATATTCAGCTTTTTGCAGAGCATGCTTCTGCCCTCGAATGTATCGTTACGGAAAAATTCAGGCATATCCTTAACATCGGTGCTGATCATATGGTTCGGGATGATATCCTTTGTGTAATCGAACCAGAACCGTGACATCTGGGTCAGAACTCTGCCCTTGTCGGTGACTGTGTTCTTCAGAATGACATCGAACGCCGAGATCCTGTCAGTTGCAACCATAATCAGGTTGTCTCCGGTATCATAGATTTCACGGACCTTGCCTTCTTTAATCGGTTTAAATTCCTGCATGATGAGCCTCCTGTAAGCTTCCTGTTCTTAAGGCGCGCACTTGCCGGGCGCCGGAATCGGTTTGCAAGCTTAGTATAAGAAGGAATGAAGGACCGTGCAAGGGTCAAACGTAAAAAGATCTGTGAATGACCGATGCAATCCGGCGTTTCCTATTATATAATGAAGCAACTGAGTGAACAGATTTCATGAAAGGCTGACTGAAAATGAGAAAAACCATATTTTTTGACCTTGATAATACACTGTACAGTTTTGATCACACGTCTGCCCTGGCCGATCAGGCCGTCGGGCTGTACTGTGAGCGGCAGTTCGGGATCGACAGAGAGCAGGCGATCCGCGAGACCTATGAGAGCATGAACGAGATCACGGCAAGAATGGGTGAACGGAACTCGGCTGTCCATGACCGTCTGATCCGGTTCAAGAATGTGCTTCTGAAGCACGGCTGGCCGGTATTTCCGCACGCGGGAGAGATGTATGAACTCTACTGGGGCACACTGACGGATGCCATGGTGCCGGAGCCCGGGGTGTATGCCTTTCTTCATGAGCTGAAAAAGGAAGGATTCCGGCTGTTCTGTGCCACGAATATGACGAGCCGGATTCAGTACAGAAAAATCCGGAAGCTCGGTATGGGAAGTCTGTTTACGGATCTGATCACCAGTGAGGAAGCCTGCGCGGAGAAGCCGCAGAAGGAATTTTTTGAGTACTGCGCCGATGCCGCGCTGGAGAAGCCGGAGGCGTGCATTTACGTGGGTGATAATTACAGGCTGGATGTACTCGGATCCAGGCAGGCGGGCATGAAGTCGATTCATTACCAGACGCCGGATCTGGCCTTACGGCATCGCAAAGCAGAGCCGGGCACGCCGGTGATCACGGATTACCGGGATCTTGATACCTGCATGAAGATCGTCAGAGCGGTGGCCTGCGACGGACTGATATCGTAGTTTTCTTCAATTCAGGCTGTACATCCGGAAAAGATGATGTTATTATTTCTTACCGGCAGTTTGGGACGTTTATTATCAGGAGGGGGCTGCTGAACAGCTGGTGAACCGGCATACCCGAAGTGTGGACCGGCGTTGATTTTTCCTTAGTGCAGGTGAACTGGAATGAGCGTGAAATTTGAAATCAGTAAAAGAAACTGTATAGGCACCGGAATCGGGGCACTGGTCGGACTGCTGATGTTTATTGCAACACGGTATCCGATCTGGGCCTTTTTTCTGTTTGCAGCGGCACTGTTTCTCGTGACCGGTCTTCGATTCGAGATCAGCCGTGAGCATCCGCTTCCCTGGTTCTGGAGCGGCCTGATCATCGGTCTCGGCTCCATACTGACGATGTACTGCGTGCAGATCGTGATCCTTGATCCGGAAGGTCTTGCCAAATATTTCGGTGAGGGGCACAAGCCGCTGTATAACGTGCTTCTGATCGCGGCGCTGTATCTGTTCTTCATGGTGATTTTTAACCGGATCAACATAGCGGCGACGGCGGCACACATTCTTCTGATGTGCTTTGCCTTCGGCGATTACTATGTCTATCTGTTCCGCGGCAATGAGATTACGCTGGCGGATCTCGCAACCCTCGATACCGGACTTTCCGTGGCAGCTGAATACCACTGGGTGCTGCACGACCGGGGTGCGCTGGTGATCATGATCACCATTCTGTACTGCGTGCTGCTCCACAAGATGAGAGTTGTCCGTTTTCAGAATAAATGGATGCACCGCGTCATCAGCGCCGCCATCGCCATTCTTTTCGTGTGGCGCGTGATCAGTATTACAGATTCCTATGAGACACAGACATGGGAGAGGCACGGCAGTGAGCAGGAGGGATTCGTGCTCAACTTTGCCATGAGCATCCGTGATAATTTTGTCTCCGAGCCGGACGGCTACTCTGAGGAGGCCATCTCGGCACTGGAGAAGGAATACGGCGATGAATCGAAGGCGGTTCAGAACGTCACCACCAATAAAAAGGTAAAGAAACCGACCATCATCATGATCATGGATGAGTCTTTTGCCGATCTCGGTGTTCTCGGTGAGATGAATACGAATATCGGCGATTACATGCCGTTTATTCATTCCATGTCAGAGAATACGATCAAGGGCTATGCGCTGTCTTCCGTCTTCGGTGCAAAGACGCCGGATTCGGAATGGGAGGCCATGACAGGCAACAGTATGGGTTTCCTGCCCGCAGGTTCCGTTCCCTACCAGCAGTACATGAGGGATGATCCTACATCCATCGTTTCCACGCTGAAGAACGACGGCTATACGGCGGTTGCAATGCATCCGTATCTGGCGGGCGGCTGGCGCAGACAGACCGTTTATCCGAAACTCGGCTTTGATGAGCAGTACTTCCTTGACAACCCGAAGGGCTACTTTGATGAGACGAAGACGCTCCGCAAGTATGTGACGGATCAGGAGCTTTTTGACAAGCTGATTGCCCGTTATGAGGAGAAGGGTGCTGACGAGAGCCTGTTCATGCTTGGCGTGACCATGCAGAACCACGGCGGCTACGACGATTATTATCCGGATTTCGAGACCAAGGTACGGTATATGGATGCCCCGTATTATACGGATGTGAACCAGTATCTGACGGTGGCCAATGCGACGGATACCGCCGTGAAGAATCTGATCACGTATTTCGAAGGCGTGGATGATCCGGTGGAGATTATTTTCTTCGGTGATCATCAGCCGAGCCTGAACAGTGCGTTTTATCAGAAACTGAACGGCAAGGGCATGAGCGGCCTGACCATGGATGAGCTCGAGAATTTCTTTAAGGTACCGTTCTTTATCTGGACAAATTACGACACAGATTCCGTTACTTTCGAGCACATGAGTTTTAACTATCTGTCGACGCTTGCACTGGAAAGAGCCAATATTGAACTTCCGCCGTACAACGTATTCCTCTCGAACCTGATGAAAAAAATTCCTGCCATGAATTCCAGAGGATATTATTCCGAGTCCCTCGGAAGATACATTCATTATGAGGATGCGTCCGGAGAAGAGGCACAGTGGCTGAATCAGTACAACATACTGGAATATAACGGTATCTTCGGAAAGAAGAAAACAAGCAGTGTATTTTTCCCGTATCTGAAGAATGCAGGCTGACGGTACGGAGCGTACGGATTTTTCTGCAGCATGAGTTCGGGAGAACAGGATTTGAAAAAAAGATATCTGGCGATCGGCATATCACTTCTTGTGGCCGGCGCGGTCTGTGCGGCGGCCGGCATCTGGATTTTTTCAGACAGCAGATGGCAGTATCTCCTGCTGGAGATCATCGGAGCCGCACTGATTCTGGCGGGGCTGACACCCCTGATCCGGCTGTGGCAGATGAGAAAGCCTGCCGGACCCTCAGAGGCGGGCGGCAGGACAGATGCCGCCGGCAGCAGTGTGCACCATGCAGGTGATGTCATTACGGCGGAGATTATCGGCGTCACGAGGAATCTTCGCGGAAGCAGCAGCGAAAATACGGAGTATTATGTGATCTGCAGGGCATATGACGCTTCGACGAGGCAGTATGAGACGTACACGAGCCGCGCGCTGAAGGATTATCCCGGAAAGCAGATCATCGGGAAACAGGTAACGGTCCGCTTTCATTCCGGACAGCCCGGGGACTATGAGGTGGATCTGGATACGATCAGATAGAAGTGCGTCGTCTGAATGGCCGGCCCGGAAGACCGGCAGGCGTTACAGGCTGAAGAACCGGTGCGGCGCAGTCAGGTGCAAAGAAAACGAAAAAAGACGGGGCGATGCGACATCTGCTGCATCGCCCCGTTTTCATACATCTGTATCAGAACCGTCAGCCTCAGGCGAGTTTCATGTCGCCGTCGTGAACCCATCCGGCTTTGCGGCAGATCGCGTTGACAACCGGTGTGATGACCGCCGGCAGTATGAAGCTGATCAGAATCAGGCCGAGCCAGTCTCTGGCGGTGATCGCCGTTCTGGCGCCGGCTTCGATATCGCTGATCCATCCCTGGAATACACCGATCTGGCCGCAGAGACCGCAGGTGCCCATACCGGAGTCAATGGCGGGACCGTTCATTTCCAGATGGAAAACGCAGGTGGCTATCGGTCCGGTGATGGCGGAAGTCACGATCGGAGCGATCCAGATGCGGGGATTCCTGACGATATTCGGCATCTGGAGCATGGAGGTTCCGATGCCCTGGGAGACCAGGCCGCCCCAGCGGTTTTCACGGAAGCTGATGACGGCGAAACCGATCATCTGGGCGCAGCATCCCGCGACGGCCGCGCCGCCGGCAAGGCCGGTCAGTGAAAAGGCGGCACAGATCGCGGCGGAAGAAATCGGGAGCGTCAGTGCGATGCCGACCAGAACCGAAACCGCGATGCCCATCAGGAACGGCTGAAGTTCTGTCGCTGCCATGATAACGTTGCCGACGAGCATGGCCAGTTTCCCGAGAGGCGGTGCCAGCAGCCAGGAGAGGAAAACACCGACGCCGATGGTGACAAACGGCGTGACGAGAATATCAACCTTCGTTTCACCTGCCACCATCTTGCCGATCTCGGCCGTGATAATGGCAACAAAAAGAACCGCGAGCGGACCGCCTGCACCGCCGAGTGCATTGGAGGCAAATCCGACGGCGACGAGGGAGAACAGAACCAGCGGCGGGCATTTGAGCGCATAGCCGATGGCGACAGCCATGGCCGGTCCGCTCATGGCCATGGCGAGACCACCTATCGTGTAATCAGTGCCGGCAACAGTTGCCACCGTAGCCTGCAGGAACGGAATATGAAAGAGCGTCCCGAGCGTGTTGATGATGGTTCCGATCAGAAGTGAACAGAAAAGCCCCTGGGCCATGGCGCCCAGCGCATCTATGCCGTACCGCTTCATCGAAATCTCAATGTTCTTCCTTTTCAGGAAGGCTTTAAAACCTGATGGTTCATCTGATGCTGAAGTTTCCATGTCTGTTTTCCCCTTTCCGTTTCAGGCATATAAAGAGGAACTGTCGTCCCGCCCGGATACGGGTACGGCGCCAGTCCCTGAGGCATGATGTACACACGCTGCCGGAGCCACGGAGCACTTTCATACGCGACGCGCTGTCGATTGTTCTGAAGCGCAGCAGCGTGCCGACGGATGCAGTCACCCTTTGAGCGACTTCACAGAGCCGATGTATCTCCCGGTCAGTCGAACCTGATAAGGCGAACAGCGCGAGGACCCGTTCAAGCCTGCGTCAGCAGGCGCGTTCCGCAGCGCCGCCTTTCAGGTGAGAATGGCCGTCGGAGATACACGGCGAATGTGACCGGAGCGAAAAGGGTGACTGCATCCGGAGGCCGCAGCTCCGGCACAGTAACATTAAATGCGATTATACCAGAATACGATATGGACGTAAAGGAAAGGAAAGTTTACAATATTCCGGTATGTGAACAGGATGAGCGGCAGACGATGCGGGCTGCCGCGGCAAAGACAGGATCGGAAAAAATTATGGATTATCGCATTCTTCAGAACAAGACGTATCTGTATCTGACGGAGTTTTTCTCCGGCATGGCCGTGATGGCGGTCGAGCTTGGAGCGAGCCGGCTGCTGGCACCGTATTTTTCGTCTTCTCAGATTGTGTGGACAATCATCATTTCCACGATTATGATCGCCATGGCGCTCGGCAACATTTACGGCGGACGCAGTGCAGACAGAAATCCGGATCCGGACCGCCTGTACAGAAGGCTTCTGGTGGCTGCGGTCTGGATCGCAGCCATTCCGGTGCTCGGGAAATATATCATTGTGGGCATCACGGGCATTCTTGTGGTGACGATCGACAACAACCTGCTGATTATCGCGGGCTTCCTGGCCTGCCTGGTGATTTTTGTATTCCCCTGCTTTCTGCTCGGAACCGTGACGCCGTCACTGACGAAATTTGCCGTCAGAAGTCTGGAGGACAGCGGCAGCACCGTCGGCAGGCTGAATGCGTCAAATACCGTCGGCAGCATCATCGGCACCTTTACGCCGACTTTCCTGACCATCCCGGCTTTCGGAACGGCGGTGACATTCCTGATTTTTTCAGGCATTGTGCTGATGCTGGCGCTTGTCTATTTCCTGAGCCGGAAAACCTGCCGCATCCGCTGTCTTGTGGCGGTACTTCTGTTTGTGCTCTGCACCGTTTTCGGACATCGCAGCAATTTTGCCTTCTGGGAGAATCATCTGGCCTATGAGGGAGAGTCGATCTACAATTACCTGCAGGTGAAGGAAGACAGTGAAAATGTCATCCTGTCGACCAACGTCATGTTCGGCGTGCAGTCGATCACGAAGAAGGACGGATCCCTGACCGGTATGTATTATGATTATGCGATGCTTGCGCCGGTGATGGCGGGCATCACGGAAAAATCCGGCGGCTCCACCGGGGATGACGGCAGCCGGCCGCGTCTTCTGATCCTCGGCAACGGCAGCGGGACCTATGCCCGCGAGTGTGAGAAGTATTTCGGGGACGACATGGATATCAGCGGCGTCGAGATCGATCAGAAAATCACGGACCTTGCGCGGACGTATTTTGACCTGCCGGAGGATGTGCAGGTGACGACTTATGACGGGCGGGCCTGGCTGGAGGCAGACACCGGGAAATATGATGTGATCATGGTCGATGCGTTTCAGGATATCTCCGTGCCGTTTCAGATGTCCTCCGCGGAATTCTTCACGCTTGTAAAAAATCACCTGAAGGACAGCGGCGTGATGGTGGTCAATGAAAATATGCGTGCCGACGGTGAAAACAGCATCAATGAGTATCTGTCCGATACCATTGCGTCGGTTTTTCCGTATGTGAGCACGGTGGATGTCGATGGGTATACGAACCGGGAACTGTTTGCTTCACTGCGCCCGGTGTCGGAAGGCACGATGGACCGCCGCCTGTCGGCGGTCGGGGACGGCGGCCTCCGGCGTCTCCTTCAGAAAGTGTACGGACATACCACGGCATATGAAGGGGGAGATCATATCCTGACCGATGACAGAGCACCGGTGGAAATGCTTTCCATGCGTGCCGTGGATTCGATCATACGGGATGAACTGGCTTATTATAAGCAGATTTTCCGGGAGCAGGGCTTTGCGGGACTTCTGAATGAGGTATGAGATAAGGAACGGGTACAGTTATGGATAATCTGATGTTCTGTCTGAACGCCACCCTTCCGGTGTTTTTCATGATGGCGCTCGGCTATTTGCTGCACAGAGCGGGGTGGATCAGCGATGCCTTCGCCTCCGGCATGAATTCCTTTGTTTTTAAACTGGCGCTGCCGGTGAGTCTGTTTACGCAGCTCTGTGATGTGGATTTCTATCAGGTGTGGGACGGCAGATTTGTGGGTTTCTGCTTTGTGGCCACGCTGATCAGCATTATGATCTCGGTGCTGTTTTCCCTTCTTCTGAAGGACGGCAGCGGCCGCGGCGAATTTGTTCAGGCCGCATACCGGAGCAGTGCCTCTCTTCTCGGCATGACCTATATTCAGAATATGTACAGTTCTGCGGAGGGCGGTGCGCTGATGATGCTGGGCGCGGTCCCGCTGTATAATGTGATGGCGGTCATCGTGCTTTCGCTGATGAAGCCCGGCAGCACCGGGCTCGACCGGAAACGGCTGAAGCAGGCACTGATCGGCATTGTGACCAATCCGATCATCTGGGGGATTCTGCTCGGATTCGCTTGGGCGCTGCTCGGACTGCCTCTGCCCCGGATGGCTTCGACGACTCTCGATTATATCGGCCGGTGCGCCTCACCGATGGGACTGATGGCCATGGGCGCGAGTCTTGATTTTTCTTCCCTCCGGAAGAAGATCCGCCCGGTGATCGGTGCCTCTTTTCTGAAACTGATCGGGTTCCCGGCGATTTTTATTCCGGTGGCCGTTCATCTGGGATTCCATTCGGAGGAACTCGCGGCGGCACTGATCATGCTCGGTTCTGCATCGACGGTAGCAGGTTATGTCATGGCGAAGAACATGGGACACGAGGGCACGGTTTCGGCGGGAACCGTCGCGCTGACGACGCTGCTTTCCTCCTTTACACTCACGTTCTGGCTGTGGATCCTGAAGACGGCCGGTCTGCTCTGATCGGAGCACGGCCGGTTCGGGGAAGGACCAGATTCAGCGCAGGGTGAGTATATGGCGCGGGAACAGATAGCATGGATGTGAAAAATCCCCGGCGGACCGTTTCCGGTTCTCCGGGGATTCTTTATGACGGTTATGCCATCAGAGGATATCGTTCCGTCTGATGTATCCGGGATGATCCGGTGTGCCGATGAGACTGCTGGTGTGAATGACCTGTGCCCATTTGTCGACAACCTGATACTCAACGCTGACGTTCTTTCCGATCTTAGAATAAGCCAGGACAACACTGTTCTTTACAACAGCACCCTCTTCGATGGTTACACCACGGCCGATGACGGAATTTTCCACATGGCCGCGGATCGTGCAGCCGTTGGAGATCAGGGAATTTCTTGCACTTCCGGTCTCGAAATAATTGGTCGGCGCAGAATCCGTGGTTACGGTGTAGATCGGCCATGCCGGGTTGAACAGGCTGTGCGCATCATCCAGATTGAGCATATCCATGTTCGCATCATAGTAGCTCTTGAAATCGGAGCAGGTGGCGATATAGCCCTTGTGCATCATGCCGCGCACATCGTAGTCGCCGCTGCGGCAGGCCTGATCGATGGTCTGCGCCATGGTGTAAACGGAGGAGAACTTCATTGATTTCTCGATCAGCTCAATGAACAGATCCTTCTTCATCACATAGGTATTCAGTGAGATGTTGCGGCTCTGTGCCGTTCCGCGGTTCTTCTCCACGGCCAGCACACCCTTCTGACGGTTCAGCGTCAGCGTGTTGCAGTTCAGGAAATGATCCTTCGCGTTGTTTACATGCTGATAGAGGATCGTGATATCGGCTCCGCTTTCCATATGCTGTTTCAGCACATCGTTGTAGTTCTGTGTGTACAGCATATAGCTCGGCGCAAGGATCACATAGGTGTTGGATACTCTCGCAATAATGTCAAGGTTCTGCGCATAGGCGGCGACATCCGTGTTGTAGATATCGTTCGCCGTATTTCTGTCGGAAAACAGTACCTGAAGCTTGCCCTTCTTGGAGTTGATATTGAAGGCATTTTCGTTGCTTAAGTGCTCGGCCAGTGAACGCGGATTCTCACGTACATAAACCTGGATGCGGTCAATGCCGCTGTTGCTCATGTTGGAGAGCGGAAAATCGATGACACGGTAGCGTCCGGCGAAGGAAAAAGCGCCCATCGGACGGTAATCCTGCAGTCCCTGCACGCGCAGACGGTTTGCTGAAGAAGAAATGATACCTAATGCGTCACACATATTATTCTTCCTCCTTTCCCTTAACGTTGGCAGCTACCAGAAGAATGTTCTCACTGTCAGCCTGTCCGACCTTTACGCCGGAACCGATTCTGATATTGTCAGCGACAAGCGCGCGTGTGACGGTCGAACCACTGCAGACTTTTGAGCCGGGCATCAGGACAGAGTCGATGACTTTTGCGCCGGGCTCTACCACTGCACCGGTAAAAATCACCGAATTGGTGACCTCACCTTCGATGATGCATCCCTGCGTGATATAAGCGCGGTTAACTTTTGCTTCCGGACCGATGTACTGAGGCAGTCCGCCGGTATCCTCGGTGTAAATTTTCCATTTGCTGTCTGAAAGGTTCAGACCCGATTTCTCGTTGAGCAGGTCCATATTGGCTTCCCACAGAGAATCGATGGTGCCTACATCCTTCCAGTATCCCTCAAACTTGTATGCCCAGAGGCTTTTGCCGTCCCGGAGCATGGTGGGGATGATGTCCTTGCCGAAATCATGGCTGGAATCGGGGTCCTTAACATCGGAGACAAGAAGTCGGCGCAGTGTCTTCCAGTTGAAGATGTAGATGCCCATGGATGCCAGATTGCTCTTCGGTTTCGCGGGCTTCTCCTCGAATTCCACGATTTTGCCCTCTGCATCAGTGTTCATGATACCGAAGCGGCTGGCTTCCTTCATCGGGACAGGGATGACGGCGATCGTCGCATCTGCTTTGTGTTCCCTGTGGAAGGCGAGCATTTTGGAATAATCCATCTTGTAGATATGGTCTCCGGAGAGGATCAGGAGATACTCCGGATCATAATTGTCTATAAAATCAATGTTCTGCGAGATCGCATCTGCCGTGCCGCGGTATACATCCAGATTGGCATCTGCCTTCTCGCGGGGCGGGAGGACAAAGACGCCGCTGTTGGCCGTATCCAGTCCCCAGCGTCTTCCGGCTGCAACATAGCTGTTCAGCAGAACAGATTCGTACTGCGTCAGTACACCGACGACATCAACACCGCTGTTGGCACAGTTGCTGAGCGGAAAATCAACGATTCGGTATTTGCCGCCAAAAGATACCGCCGGCTTGGCAACCTTGTTGGTGAGGGCTTTCAGACGGCTCCCGCGGCCGCCGGCCAGAATCATGGCGAGCATACTGCTTTGACTCATAAAAACTAACCTCTCTTTCCTGATTTTTTGTAGCTTTTGCACATGGAAACTCTAAAATAACCCTTCTAATTGTTTAGTATAACCTATTTTATTTCACAGGTAAACGTTTCCTGTGTAATTCCGGGGTGAATTCCTGCAAAATCTGCGTAAAGAAAATTGGTAAAGTTTCCATAATGAAAAATAAGCAGAACGATACAGGGAAAAATAATTAGCACTCACCTATTGACAGTGCTAACAACCGGTGCTAAGATGACATCGTAAGCTGAATGAACGGGGCGCGCACAGAAAAAGGCGCGCCTGTTTTTTCACCCCGCGCGGCGAATGCCGGAAGGATGAGAGGGATGCCGGCGGGGCGCATGAAATAAAAGTACCGGAAGGAGGTGTTTTTCATGCAGGCAGATCTTTTTACACAGAAATCAGTTGAGGCGATCAACCAGCTTGAGAAAACGGCACTGGATTTCGGCAATCAGGAAATTGAACAGGAACATCTGATGTATGTTCTTCTGAATCAGGAAGACGGTCTGATTCCGCAGCTGATCACCAGGATGGGCATAGATCTGAACATGTTCCGCAATGACACAGAGGCCCTGATCAGGAAGAGACCGAAGGTCCGGGGCGGACAGCCGTATGTGGGCCAGTATCTGAATAATACACTGAATTACGCACAGGATGAGATGAAGCGGATGGGCGACGAGAGAATCTCCGTCGAGCATCTGTTCATGGCTATGCTCAGGAATCCGAATCCGGACATGAAGGAACTGTTCCGCACGCATGGCATCACCATGGAACGTTTTCTCCAGGCGCTGCAGAGCGTCAGGGGCAATCAGCATGTGACGACGGATACCCCGGAGGAGACTTACAATGCACTGAAGAAATACGGCGAGGATCTCGTGGAGAAGGCACGGGACCAGAAGATGGACCCGATCATCGGAAGAGATGAGGAGATCCGGAACGTCATCCGTATTCTTTCCAGAAAAACAAAGAACAACCCGGTGCTGATCGGCGAGCCCGGTGTCGGCAAGACGGCCGTGGTAGAGGGACTGGCGCAGCGTATCGTGAAAGGCGATGTGCCGGATAACCTGAAGGGCAGGACGATTTTTTCACTCGATATGGGTGCGCTGATCGCGGGCGCCAAGTATCAGGGCGAATTTGAGGAACGTCTGAAGGCCGTTCTGAATGAGGTGAAGAAAAGCGAGGGAAGAATTATTCTTTTCATCGATGAGCTTCATCTGATCGTCGGCGCCGGCAAGACGCAGGGCGCCATGGATGCGGGCAACCTCCTGAAGCCGATGCTGGCCAGAGGCGAGCTGCACTGCATCGGTGCGACGACGCTGAATGAGTACCGCGAATATATTGAAAAGGATGCGGCACTGGAGCGCCGTTTCCAGCGTGTGATGGTAGATGAGCCTACGGTGGATGAGACGATCACCATCCTCAGGGGACTCCGTGAGAATTATCAGTCGTATCATCATGTCCGCATCACCGATAATGCGCTGATCGCGGCGGCGGAGCTGTCCAACCGGTACATCACGGACCGTTTCCTGCCGGATAAGGCGATCGACCTGATCGATGAGGCCGGTGCACAGCTGGAGACGGAGCAGCAGTCCAAACCGGAGGAGATCGATAATCTCGAGCACAGAAGAACGCAGCTGCAGCTTGACCAGATGTCCCTGAAGAAGGAAACGGATGAGCTCAGCCGTGAAAGACTGGATGAAGTCAACAAAAATCTTGCCGACATTGAGGACCGGCTGAAAACGCTCAATGCCCAGTGGGAGAACGAGAAGAAAGCCGTCGACAGACCGGCTGAGCTCCGCGACAGAATCAAGGAGATTCATCAGCAGATGGAACTGGCCGAGCGCCAGGGCGATCTGGGGAAACTGAGTGAGCTGCAGTACGGTGAGCTGCCGAAGCTTCAGAAAGAACTGCAGGAAGAAGAGAGCAAGATCAGAAATAATGATATGAAGCTTGTTCACGACTGTGTCGATGAAGAAGAGATCGCGGCCGTTGTCTCGAGGTGGACAGGTATTCCTGTCGCCAAACTGACAGAGGGCGAGAAGACAAAGATTCTTCACCTGCCGGATATTCTTCATAAGAGGGTTATCGGTCAGGATGAAGCCGTGGAGAAAGTTTCGGATGCCATTATCCGTTCGAAGGCAGGCATCAAGGATCCGAACCGTCCGATCGGTTCGTTCCTGTTTCTGGGTCCTACCGGCGTGGGCAAGACGGAACTTGCGAAGACGCTGGCGGCTGCTCTTTTCGACAATGAGAAGAATATGGTCCGTATCGATATGAGTGAGTACATGGAGAAATACTCCGTGTCCCGTCTGATCGGAGCGCCGCCGGGATATGTCGGCTACGATCAGGGCGGTCAGCTCACGGAAGCCGTAAGGAGAAAACCATACTCCGTCGTGCTGTTTGATGAGGTGGAGAAGGCACATCCGGATGTGTTCAATGTGCTTCTTCAGGTTCTGGACGACGGACGTCTGACGGATTCTCAGGGCAGGACCGTTGATTTCAAGAATACGATTCTGATCATGACAAGCAACATCGGTTCTCAGGAGCTTCTCGGCGGTATCGACGCGACAGGAGAGATCCGCGAGGAGGCAAGAAAACAGGTGGAGCAGGAACTGAAGGCACATTTTCGTCCGGAGTTTCTGAACCGTCTCGATGAAATCATCATGTTCAGACCGCTGACGAAGGACAACATTGCGCATATTGTAGATCTCCAGATGGAAGATCTGAATGCGCGTCTCGCCGAGAGGCAGATACATATCCGGTTGACGGATCGGGCAAAAGATTCTATCATCAATGCAGGTTATGATCCGGTTTACGGAGCGCGTCCGCTGAAGAGATACATTCAGAAGCATGTGGAGACACTTTCCGCACGGCTGATCCTTCAGGGAGATGTGCATGAGGGCGGCACCATTACCATTGATGCCGATGACCGGGGGAATCTGACAGGAGGTGTATCATAATGAAACTGCCAAACGATCCGGCTATGCTGCTGAGTCTCGTGAATATGAGACTCCGCGATCAGTATAAAAGTCTTGATGATTTCTGTGCATCGGAAAATACCGACCGCAGGGAGATCATGGAGCGACTGGCGGAGGTCAATTATTACTACGACGAAGCGGCCAATCAGTTTGTACAGAAGTAATACAGGCAGGGCTGCCGCGATTCTGCGGCAGCCCTTTTTTGTATCATGAAACGGTACCGCCGGCATGACTCGTGTCATCCGGCGGCTGCGCTGCAGATGAAGCCGGATATGCCGCGTGTGTGCTGCTGGCACGACCCGTGTCATCGGATGGCGGGATCCCGGGACGGAGTGAAAAATGAGCAGTTACGAATCTTTTGCATCGGTATACGATATGTTCATGGACAATGTGGATTATGATGCCTGGTGCCGGTATCTGACCGGTCTGCTCGGAAAGTTCGGTGTACAGGACGGTCTTGTGTGCGAGCTGGGCTGCGGCACGGGGAACATGACGGAACGTCTGGATGAAGCCGGATATGATATGATCGGCATCGACAGCTCTGCGGACATGCTTGATATCGCGGCGGAGAAAAAAATCGCCGACGGCCGCGACATTCTGTATCTGAACCAGGACATGAGAGCCTTTGAGCTTTACGGCACCGTCCGCGCGATCGTGAGTGTCTGCGATTCCATGAACTATATTCTGACGGAGGAAGATCTGCTGAAGGTCTTCCGTCTGGCCAATAATTACCTGGATCCGGGCGGCGTGCTGATTTTTGACATGAACACGGCCGGCAAATATGCCGGGATCGGAGACAGCACGATCGCGGAAAACCGGGAGGGCGGAAGCTTTATCTGGGAAAATTCCTGGGATCCGGAAAAACAGATCAACGAGTATGATCTGACACTGTTCATTCCGGAAGAAGACAGCGGGCTGTACCGGCGGTATCATGAGATTCACCGGCAGCGGGCGTACCGTGTGACGGATATCAGGCGGCTGATCGAGAAGGCCGGCATGATTTTTGAGGGCGCGTACGAGGCATTTACGGATCACGCGCCGACGGACCGCTCGGAGCGCATCTGCTTCGTGGCGGGAGAACATGGAAAAAAGCTGACTGAGGAGGAAAACTGATGGCAGGTGAAAAACTGAATCCGGTCATTACGGATATGAAGAAATGGATAAAAGAACACGGAGATTATATGGTACGTGCAACGGCAGCGGACGGAACCGTCCGTGCCTTTGCGGCGAGAACGGACCGGCTGGTCGGTGAGGCGCAGTCCGATCATCATACCAGTCCCGTGGCGACGGCCGCGCTCGGGCGGCTTCTGACGGCCGGCGTCATGATGGGAACCATGCTGAAGGGTGAGGATGATCTGATCACCCTGATGATCAGGGGCGACGGTCCGATCGGCGGGATCACCGTGACGGCGGATGCCTTCGGCGATGTCAAGGGATTTGTATCAAATCCGGACATCTGGCTTCCGGCAAAGGCAAACGGCCACCTGGATGTGGGCCGCGCCGTGGGCCGCGGCGTGCTCACGGTGGTCAGAGATCAGGAAGCCGGCGATCCCTATTCGAGTCAGGTCAATCTGGTATCCGGAGAGATTGCAGAGGATCTGACCGCCTATTTTGCCACCAGTGAGCAGGTTCCGTCATCCGTGGGACTGGGCGTGCTCGTCGGACAGGATACAAAGGTGAAGCAGGCCGGCGGCTTTATCATTCAGCTGATGCCGGGATGCAGCGATGAGACGGTGGAAAAGCTCGAGGAGAAGCTGAAAACGATTCAGTCCGTGACTGATTTTCTGAAAAAGGGAATGACGCCGGAGGATATTCTTCAGGAGATCCTCGGGGATATGGGACTGGAGATCCTTGATACACTTCCCGCGCAGTTTTACTGCAGCTGCAGCAGGGAGCGCATGACAAAGGCGCTGATCACGCTCGGACAGAAGGAAATCACAGACATGATCAGCGACGGGAAGCCGGTAGAGCTGAACTGCCGGTTCTGCGGCAGAAAATATACGTTTACCGTTGATGAGCTGAAGGAGATCCTCCGGCAGAGTCAGGCGTAACCGTATTTTGCGCGCATGCGGATCCAGAAGAATACGGATACCGCAAGGGATACGGCCTCGGTGAAGGTCTCGGAGAGCCAGATGCCGTCGAGTCCCAGAAATAACGGGAGAATCAGAAGCATGATGACAGGCAGCGCCAGGGACCGCACAAAGGAGATGATGGCGGATACCAGTCCGTCGCCCAGCGAGGTAAAGAAGGACGAGGCGTAGATCGTGTATCCGAAAAACAGGAAGCCGATGGAAAACAGGCGCATGCCGTGCTGTGTCATGAGCTGAAGGGATTCGTCGTAGCCGACAAAAATCTCCGTGAACATCGGCGTCAGTGCGATGGCGAGAACCGTCATGGCCACATCAAAAATGCCGATCAGCACCAGGCTTCTGCGGAAGACATTCTTCATTTCATCTTTATTTTCCGCACCGTAGTGATAGGACATGATCGGTGCGGTTCCCTGTGCGTAGCCCAGCAGGATCGCCGCAAAGATAAAGGACAGATACATGATGGCGCCGTAGGCGGCAACGCCGTCCGCGCCGGCGAGATTCAGAAGCCGGTTGTTGTACAGGATCGAGACGATGGAAGAAGACATATTCGAGAGCATCTCGGAGGATCCGTTTGTGCAGGCCTTCAGAATAACGCGTCCCGTGAACCGTGCGCGCACGAGGCGCAGCAGCGAAGAGTTCTTCCTGATAAAGTAGACGACGGGCACGGCGCCCCCGATCAGTTCACTGATATTCGTGGCGACCGCGGCCCCGACCAGACCTCCGCCCGCCACACCGACCAGGAGAAAGTCCAGAACGATGTTCGCAAGACCGGATGCCACGGTGACAAGCAGGCCGAGACGGGGCTTTTCCGCGACATTAAAATAGGTCTGGAAGGAAGTCTGCAGCATGAAAAAAGGCATGGTCAGGGTGGCCTGTCTGCCGTAGGTGACGCAGTAATCCTGCAGGGTGCCGGAGGCGCCCAGCCATCCCGCCAACGGCCGCATGATCAGTTCAAAAAACACGGTGGATACGATACCGATGATAAAAGTGAGCAGAATCAGCATGGAAAAATACTGGTCTGCTCTTTCTTTATGCCCTTCGCCAAGGGTCTGGGCGACGATCGCGGCACCGCCGGAGCCGAGCATGAACCCTACGGATCCGATGATCATAAAGACCGGGAAAATAATGTTGACGGCGGCAAAGGCCTCTTTGCCTGCGAAATTGGAAACGAAAAATCCGTCGACGATATTGTAGATCGATGTGAAGACCATCATGATCATGGAAGGCACCGTGTAGCGGAGCAGTCTGCCGTAATCAAAATGATCAGATAAGCGGATACGCATAAAAACCTCTCTCTTATTCCGTGCCGCCGGACGCATCTCTGCAGCGAAGGGCGGCGTGATTGAATCATTATACCATATATTAAGTAGGAAAAGGCAAAGTGGAGGCCGTCGGATGTATCACCCTTTTCGCTCCGGTCACATTCGCCGTGTATCTCCGGCGGTCATTCTCACCTTAAAAGGCGGCGCTGCGGAACGCGCCTGCTGGCGCAGGCTTGAACGGGTCCTCGCGCTTTTCACCTTATCAGGTTCGACTGACCGGGAGATACATCGGCTCTGTGAAGTCGCTCAAAGGCTGATACATCCGACGGCCGCCTGCAGGAGACGATAACCGGAGATGACAGATTTCCGCCTTCCTTTTATAATGGTCGTGAAGTCTTTGAATAAAACGGAGGAGGTTGTCATGTCGCTCCAGTTTATTGCCGGACCTGCCGGCTGCGGAAAATCTTTTCAGGTCTGCCGTCAGATGATAGAGGAAGCTGTCCGTGAACCGGAGAAGCAGTTTCTCGTCATTGTGCCGGAGCAGTTTACGATGCAGACGCAGAAGGAAATTCTGGAAATGCATCCGAAAAAAGGCCTGCTGAATATCGACGTCCTGAGCTTTAACCGTCTTGCGTGGCGTGTGTTTGAAGAGGTCGGGGGAAACCGTCTTCCGGTTCTGGAGGATACGGGAAAAAATCTCGTCGTCCGCCATGTGATCATGAACGGCCGCGGCAGGCTGAAGATCATGCAGGGTTCTCTGGAGAAGCAGGGGGCTTCGGCTGAAATGAGTTCTCTGATTTCGGAGCTTCTGCAGTACCGCATTTCGCCTGAAGATCTCGATGACTGGGCAGAGGCACAGCGCGGCGGACGGCATGAGCGTCTGGCACTGAAGCTGGAGGATGTGAAGACCGTGTATACGTCCTTCCTTTCCTATCTGCAGGATCATTATCTGACGACGGAGGAGGTGCCGGAACTTCTGTGCTCTGTGATCGACCGCTCGGCACTGATCCGCGGCAGCGTCATCGTCATGGATGGCTTTACCGGTTTTACGCCGGTGCAGGAGCAGGTGGTTTCGAAGCTTCTGAAACTGGCGGATTCGGTTCGCGTGGTCGTCACGTGCGGCAGCCCGGAAGAACTTCGATACGGTAAAAATCTGCACAGTCTGTTTCATATGAGCCGGGAGATGACCGACAGAACGACGGTGCTGGCCCGTGAGGCGGGAACGGAAATCCTTCCGGCGGTGTGGCTCGCACCTTCAGGGAAGAGCCGATTTGCCCACAGTCCGGCCCTCTCTTATATGGAGGAAAATCTGTTCCGGTACGGGGAAAGGAAACCGTATGGAAAGCCGCAGACGGAGATTGCGGTCCTGGAGGCACAGGATCCCGTCTCGGAGATGCGTGCGGCGGCGGAGCAGATCCGGCGGATGGTCCGTGAGGAAGGATACCGCTGGCGGGATTTTGCCGTGGTCACGGGAGATCTCGATACGTACGGGCGTGCGGGCACCCGGATTTTTCAGGAGGCGGGCATTCCGTACTTTCTTGATCAGAAAAAGTCAGTGCTTGACAACCCGGCGGTGGAATTCATACGTTCGGCCATCGATATGGAGATCCGGCAGTACTCCTATGAAAGCGTATTCCGTTTCTTAAGGAGCGGCATGACGGATTTTTCAGGACAGGAAGCCGACGATATGGAAACCTATGTGCGCGCGCTCGGCGTGCGCGGATGGAAAAAATATGACGAAGAGTGGACGAGGATGCCGAAGAGCGGTCCGGGCGGCGCCGATGCGGAGGATGAGCGTGCTGAACCCGCGATTCTCGGCTACAACCGGCTGCGTGAAAAATTTACCGGTGAGATGCGGGAATTTCATGAGGCTTTTCACGGGCGGCAGATGACGGCGGAAGACCGGACAAAGGTGCTGTACGGCCTGATTGTGCGCCATCGGCTTCAGGACCGGCTGGAGGAGATGAGCGATCGTTTTTCCGGGGCGGGCAACGCGGCAGGAGCAAAGGAATATTCGCAGATCTACAGGGCCATTATGGACCTGCTGAACCGGATTGCCGTCGTGCTCGGGGATGAGCGGATGTCCATGAAGGAATATCAGCAGATTCTCGACGCTGGATTTGAGGAGATCGCGATCGGCGTCATTCCGCCGGGCGAGGATCAGGTCATGATCGGCGATATCGAGAGGACGAGGCTTCGAAAAATCCGCGTGCTCTTTTTTACCGGGATCAATGACG